>Ga0183100_1000149_pt1 | contig 87864 bp, 82 predicted proteins | sample Biomet2_FD_127789 | JGI IMG/M metagenome (GOLD analysis project Ga0183100, IMG submission 127789) | Microbial communities from bioreactor (seeded with anoxic lake sediment) at LBNL, California, USA - Biofuel metagenome 2 | ecosystem: Engineered > Bioreactor > Anaerobic > Unclassified ...
TCGGGAAGTTTCTACCTATGAGCAGAAATTGGCAGCGGCACAAGAACGCCACACAAGGGCCTCCGAAAATATTAAAGGCAAAATCCTGCCCCCCCTAGAAACCTTAGCAGCAGAAACTACTGTTCTGGAACAAACTCACAAAACACTCACAGAAGAACTAGCCGTTTTAAAGAACATTATCAGTCAGACTACGACGAAGCAACAAGAACTAAAAAAAATTGAACAAAAAATAGTGAATTTTGATGTTGCCTATAAAACAGCTAGTTCATTAGCTAAAACCGCCCAAGGGGAAAATGCCTTAAATCTTTCCTTTTCCGCCTTTGTGCTACAAGCTATTTTAGATGATGTACTTAGTGCCGCTAATTTACGTTTACATAAAATGAGCCGTGGTCGTTACAGTCTGCATCGTACCGATACAATTTTGGATGGCAGACGTAAAAATGGCTTAAACATGGAAATTATGGATAGCTTTACAGGAATAGCTCGCCCCGTGCAAACCCTCTCTGGGGGAGAAATGTTTTTAGCCTCCCTGTCTCTAGCTTTAGGTCTTTCCGACATTATCCAATCCTATGCCGGCGGCGTGCGTTTAGATACCATTTTGGTCGATGAAGGCTTTGGCTCTTTAGATGAAGAAGCCTTAGACATGGCCATCCGCACCTTAACAGACTTGCAAAAAGGCGGACGTCTGGTTGGCATCATTTCCCATGTGGCTGAATTGCAAGAGCGCATTCCCACTAGGCTGGAAGTTACTCCAGGTCAGCAAGGGAGCACCGCTAAATTCTATATATAATTTCACAGATAAAGTAAGAGGCGCCCATAAAATGAGCGCCTCTTACTTTATCAAAATTTTATAATTCTTCTTCGTCGTTCCATAAAACAATTTTATCTGTCTTTAATGATTCAGGAACCTTAATTATTCTTTGATTACTACTGCCACGAAAACGCAAATTTAAATTTTTCTCAGCAATATGGAACTCTCCATCCACCAAAACGTCTATATAAGAAAGCATTTCTCGCGTTATTTTAGGATTTCCTAATTTATCGGCTAGCATTTCCGTATCAAAAAGATAACCACTATAACACCAAATTGTCTTTTCCGGATATTTTTCCCTAATATTTCGCAATATCCCTACTAAAACCTCCTGATTTGCAGGTTCAAATGGTTCTCCTCCTAAAAGAGAAAACCCTCTAATATATTCTGGTTTTAAAGCGGCGATAATTTCTTCTTCTGCCGCCTTAGTAAATGGCTGCCCATAAGCAAAATCCCAAGCTTCTTCATTAAAACATTCCGGACAATGATGGGTGCAGCCGCTGACAAAAAGAGATACCCGCACGCCTAACCCGTTAGCCACATCGTGCTTTTTTATTGCCCCATAATTCATTTCTAGTCCCCCATTATAAATGCAATACTCTTGATTTTATTTCTTTAGTCTTGCCCACATTCCAGAAGTTCTCGCCTAAATACCCACAAGTACGGCGAGTTACATTCATCTTACCTTGATCTTTATTGTGACATTGTGGACATTCCCATTCCAAATTATCATTTATAATAATTTCTCCATCAAAGCCACAGACTTGGCAATAATCTGATTTAGTATTAAATTCAGCATACTGAATATTATCGTAAATAAAGCGGACAATATCCTCGATAGCCGTTGGATTTTTTTTCATATTCGGAATTTCCACATAGGAAATAGCCCCACCTGAAGAAATCTTTTGGAATTGACTCTCAAAAGAGAATTTAGAAAAAGCATCAATCTCTTCACGTACATCAACATGATAAGAATTTGTATAATAACCTTTGTCGGTAACATCTTTAATATCACCAAACTGTTCTTTATCAATACGAGCAAAACGATAGCACAAAGATTCTGCCGGCGTACCATATAAAGCAAACCCCAAATGACTTTCTTCGTTCCAACGATCACAAGCTGCACGCAAATATTTCATAACTCGGCAAGCAAACTCTTCTCCCTCAGGCGTTGTTTGGCTAACGCCCTTCATAACTTTAGTCATTTCATATAGACCAATATAACCCAAAGAAAGTGTCGAATAACCGCCCTCTAATAATTTATCAATAGTTTCGCCTTTTGCCAAGCGGGCAATGGCTCCATGCTGCCAATGAATAGGGCTTACGTCTGATTTAATGCCCATTAAAGCTCTGTGTCGCACCATTAAAGCCTCATGGCACAATTCCAAACGCTCATCCAATATCTTCCAAAATGCCTCTTCATTGCCTTTAGCGATTATGCCAATCTGTGGCAAATTAAGGGATACTACGCCTTGATTAAAACGTCCCTCAAATTTGTATTTTCCATTTTCATCTTTCCAAGCACTGAGAAAAGAACGACAACCCATAGGAGAAAATACGTTTCCGGCATAAGTTTCGCGCATTTTTTTTGCAGAGATATAATCCGGGTACATACGCTTAATAGAGCATTTAACGGCTAAGTGAGTAAGATAATCATATTTACCGCCTCTTAAACAATTGTGCTCATCTAAAACATATACCAACTTCGGGAAAGCCGGAGTTACAGACACACCAGCCTCGTTCTTAATCCCCTCTAAACGTTGTCGTAAAATTTCCTCTATAATCATAGCATTTTCTTCAATGTACTCATCATCTTTGTCCAAGTTTAAGAATAACGTTACAAATGGCGACTGACCATTTGTAGTCATTAAAGTATTAATCTGGTATTGGATAGTTTGTACGCCGCTTGCCAGCTCGTCTTTAACACGTCCGTCCAAAATCTTTTCCAAAACATCATCTGAAATTTTTCCCTGAGTTTCCTTTAACAATTTGCCTCTAAATTTATCTTTACTACGACGTAAATATTTACCTAGATGAGCAATGTCTACGGATTGGCCCCCATACTGAGAAGAAGCAACGGAAGCAATAATTTGTGTCATAACTGTGCACGCTACTTGAAAACTCTTGGGACTCTCAATCATTTTTCCATGCATAGCCGTACCATTATCTAACATATCGCCAAGATTAATTAGGCAACAGTTAAAAATTGGTTGAATAAAGTAGTCCGCATCGTGGAAATGCAAAATGCCGGCATCGTGAGCCCTAGAAATCTTTTCCGGCAAAATAATACGACGAGTTAAATCCTTGGAAACCTCACCTGCAATTAAATCTCTTTGAGTAGACGCCATAACAGCATTCTTATTGGAGTTTTCCTCCATAACATCCTTGTTGCTATTGCGAATAAGCGAAAGGATAGATTCGTCAGTAGTATTTGATTTACGCACCAATGCTCTAGTATAGCGATAAATAATATATGCTTTAGCTAAAGAAAATTTTCCCAAATTCATTAGTTGCCGTTCAACCATATCCTGAATATTTTCCACTAGCAGTCTGTAGTTATTCCTGTCCTCCACATACTTGGCAATCATTTCAATGCTAGCGTTGTCAACACGTTCACTTTGTTCAACCGCCGCATTTGCTTTTTGAATAGCTACAATAATTTTACTGCTGTCAAAATCAACGGTGGTACCATCTCTTTTTATAACTTTCATAATATTCCTCCTTTTCGTCCAACATTATTTCTCGTAATCATCGGATAAGCACATTAGTGATATTCAATAGGTTAATGATATCGCAAATCATTCTCCATTGCAACAAAAAGCACAACATGTTGTACTTTTTTTATTTACACAATCAATATTTAGTGTTTGCAAAAAAAAAGCACTGCTAATTTTTTAGCAGTGCAACTAGCATTAAAACTATCTCAATTAATCATATACGATGCGGGCACAACACCTAACAACAAAGCTGTTTTATAAATAGCCCACATAAGCAAAACAAAAGATGCGGCAATATGAGCATAATTTTTGTCTCTAACGCTTACATATAAACAACGGCAAAGACATAAGGCAATCAAAAACCACATAATTGTAAAAGTCATATAAGCACCGTCCTTTTACTAAAACATACATACTGTGCAAGCACCCAAAAAATGGTGCCTCAGCGCAGAATCGAACTGCGGACACAGGGATTTTCAGTCCCTTGCTCTACCAACTGAGCTACCGAGGCATAATGGCGACCCAGGACGGACTTGAACCGACGACCTCCGCCGTGACAGGGCGGCATTCTAACCAACTAAACTACTGGGCCATAAAACAGGCAAAAAAAAATGGTGGGCGATGACGGGATCGAACCGCCGACATCCTGCTTGTAAGGCAGGCGCTCTCCCAGCTGAGCTAATCGCCCGGTATTGGTGACCGGTGCGGGAATTGAACCCGCGATACCGCCGTGAAAGGGCGGTGTCTTAACCTCTTGACCAACCGGCCAAGTTTGGTGATCCGCCAGAGGCTCGAACTCTGGACACCCTGATTAAGAGTCAGGTGCTCTACCAACTGAGCTAGCGGACCATACTAGCAAACATGTTACTGATATATATTACATTATTTACAACCATTTGGCAAGAACTTTTTTACGATGTGTCCAACAGTAATTAATACTAGCTTTATCGTAATGCAGTTCTATGTAGAAAGAAGTCTCATTTTATGCTATTATATTATTGGTTTCTTATATTGTAATTGTACTAATGAAGGCTGGTTTTATTTTGGAAAAAAACAGTTTTACTTATCCTATTCAACTCCACATAAAAAGTAAAGCATGTACTGTAATTGGTGGTGGCAAGGTAGCTTTGCGCAAAGTTAAAAGCCTGTTGCAGGCAGGCGCTAAGATTACTCTTGTGGCTCCGCAGCTAACCCCGGAATTACTTGACTATGCTAAAAACGGGCTTATCACACTATTGCAGCGTGATTTTCTTCCGGGTGATACCAAAGGCGCCTTTCTGGTCATCGCTGCTACAGACAATGCCTCTGTTAACGAAGCCATAGCAAGTGAAGCCGCCTCACATAACCAATTAGTTAATGTTACTAGCAATCCCGACTTAGGGAACTTCACTGTACCCGGCACCTTACAAAAAGGCAACCTTGTTTTCACAGTAGCTACTGGTGGAACACCAGCTTTGACTAAACTAATAACGCGAGAATTGCATGATTCATATGGAGACAATTTCGCTGCGTTTGCAGATTTTCTTTTGGAAATCCGTAAAAACATAAAAAACATCCCATCAACATCCCAAGAACGAGAAAAGCTTTGGCAAAACATGTTAACGCCAAAAATTATGCAGCTAGTACGCACCGGCAATATTGAAAAAGCAAAGGAGAGCATTACCAATGCAATTAATAGTTTTAGGTCTAAATCATAAAACAGCACCGGTTGAAGTTCGTGAACGCTTTAACTTTTCTGCTGAACGCACGGAAGCTATTTTGCGGCGTTTACGTGCTTCGGAGTTTCTTTCTGAGGCCGTACTTTTATCTACCTGCAATAGAACGGAAATTTACCTAGTATTAGAAAAACCAGAAGACGGATTATCTTTTATCCGCCATCTTCTAAAGCACATTGCCGGTGACCAATATAACCAAGAACATTTCTATAATCTAACTGGAGTAAACTGCGTAAAACACCTTTTTCGCGTTGTTTCCAGCTTAGATTCTTTAGTTATTGGTGAAGGGCAAATACTCAGCCAAATTAAAAATGCTTATAGTATTGCGCGGCGCCAAGGTATGACTTGTACCTTTCTTAACACACTTTTTCACCGTGCCATTGCCGTTGGTAAACGTGTTAGGACAGAAACCCGCATTGCTTATAACTCAGTATCAGTCTCTTCCGCCGCAGTGGATTTAGCCATTAACACCGTTGGGGATGTCACCACCGCCAATGTTCTCATCATTGGGGCCGGGCACATGGGAGAATTAACCGCACGCCACCTTTGCGATAAAGGTGCAAAAAATATTTTCGTTGCTAATCGTGACCCTTTAAAAGCCGCCGATTTAGCAGCAAAATACCACGGCATTCCCATTAAGTTTAAATCTTTCTGGGATAGTGTTGCCCAAGCTGATATTATCATAACTTCCACCGGGGCAACCCATTATATAATTACGCAAAAAGGCATGGAAAAAATCTTGCCCATGCGCGAAAATCGTCCTCTAATTTTGATTGATATAGCCGTTCCCCGAGATGTGGCTCCTGAAGTTGGTCAGATGGAAGGAGTATTCCTCTACAACATTGATGATTTAGAAGACGTTGTTGATACCAATAAAGCCATGAGAGCATTAGAGGCCGAAACTGCTGAAAAAATCATTGAAGAGGAAGTACAAGGGCTCAAAGAAAGATTACGTTATTTGTCAATGCGTCCGGTTATGCTACGTCTGGGGGATAAGATGGATCTTATGCGTCAACGTGTTCTTAAGCATGCTTTTGTTAAAATGCCGGAACTAACACACGACCAACGCCACATTATTGATTTAATGACCCAACGTTTAACCCACAAATTTCTAAGAGAGCCTATGACGGCAATGAACGCGGTTGCCGGTACTTGTGATGAAGAACGCTATCGCAAAATGATATGTGAGTTATTCTTGCTAGATAACAATGAAGGGGACGATCTAGGTAATGAAAAAGAATTTGATTATTGGAACTAGGAAAAGTCTTTTGGCTCTTTGGCAAAGCAACTATATCGCTGACTGCCTGAGAAAGCAATATCCACTTTGCACTGTTACCCTCCAACACATAATCACAAAAGGTGATCGTATTTTAGATGTTCCCTTAGCCCAGATTGGGGACAAAGGCCTTTTCACTAAAGAATTGGAAACAGCCCTTTTAGACGGCACAATTGATTTAGCAGTTCACAGTTTAAAAGATATGCCTACAAAGTTACCTAATGGTTTAATATTAACCGCTATAACTGAACGTGCTAAAGCTGGAGACGCTTTTGTCAGTAACAAATATAAGCGTATTGAAGATTTACCCAAAGGAGCTATTTTAGGTACCTCAAGTCTACGCCGCCGTGCACAAATCTTGGCTGCACGCCCGGACCTTGAAATTGTAGACCTAAGGGGCAACGTAGATACCCGCCTTAAAAAATTGGACACAGGCACTATGGACGCCATAATATTAGCCGCTGCCGGGCTAGAACGCCTCGGCTATAATGACCGTATTAGAGAAATTATCCCTGGAGAATTCTGTTTGCCGGCTGTAGGTCAAGGAGCACTAGCTATAGAGACTAGAAGAGATAATCCGGAAGTCCGCACTATGCTAAACTTTTTAAACCACAAAGAAACCAAACAGGCTACTGACGCTGAACGTGCCTTCCTTGGTCTTTTGGGTGGTGGTTGCCAAGTACCTATAGGGGTACACGCTCTTATAAAAAATGATGAAATAGAAATTACCGCTGTTATTGCCTCTTTAGACGGTACAACAGTTTTACGAGATAAAATTCAAGGCAAAGCCATAAACAGCATTGCACTTGGTGCAGAATTAGGGGAAAAAATGTTAGCTAACGGCGGAGCTAAAATACTGGCCGAAATCCTTTGAGGAGTGAAAAAAATGACAAAAAATGGAAAAGTTTATTTAATTGGTGCCGGCCCCGGAGATCCCGGACTTTTGAGCATTAAAGCGATGGAATGCTTGCAAATAGCCGATGCTGTCGTCTATGATCGCTTAGCTGACCCCCGTATTCTATCTTATGCCAAACCAAATGCGGAAATGGTTTACGTAGGAAAAGCCTCTTCTCAGCATACTATGCGTCAACCGGATATTAATAATCTCTTAGTAAAACTAGCAGCAGAAGGTAAAATAGTAGCACGTCTAAAAGGTGGCGACCCTCTTGTTTTTGGTCGTGGCGGTGAAGAAGCAATTGCTCTTTTAGAAGCTAAATTACCTTTTGAATTTGTTCCGGGTATTACTTCTGCCATTGCGGTAGCAGAATATGCCGGTATACCTGTTACACATCGCCATGTAGCAGCTTCTTTCGCAGTTATTACCGGCCATGAAGATCCTACCAAAGGAGCTTCCACTATTAATTGGTCAGGTCTAGCTACCGCCGTAGATACTTTAGTCTTCCTGATGGGTGTAGAAAACCTTACTAACATTACTCAACAACTCATTGCCCATGGCCGTAATGCTGAAACACCAGCCGCACTTATCCGTTGGGGAACCAAACCTGAGCAGCAAACCTTAGTCACCACCCTAGGCAAAGCTGCCGCTGACGTAGCAGCTGCCAATTTAAAACCACCAGCCATTTTTATTGTGGGTAACGTAGTTAAACTCCGTGACCAGTTAACTTGGTTTGATAATAAACCATTATTTGGCAAAACCGTTGTAGTAACTCGCGCTCGCGCTCAAGCCAGTGCCATAACCAAAAGTTTGGAAGCCGATGGTGCTAGAGTTATCGAAGTCCCAGCCATTAAAATTATTCCCCCTGCCAATTTTGCTTCTTTGGATAAAGCTATTGATGATTTAGTTATTTATAAATGGCTGGTTTTCACCAGTGTAAACGGTGTTGCTTACTTTTATGACCGCTTATTTAAAGCAGGTAAAGACGGCCGTGCTTTGGCTCATCTGAAAGTTGCAGCCATCGGTTCTGAAACAGCTTTGGCTTTAAATGCCAAAGGCATTTATGCTGATATCGTTCCATCTGCCTATAAAGCAGAAGATTTAGCAAAAGCCATGGCTCCGGAAATTAAGCAAGGTGACAGAATTCTTTTGGCAAGAGCCAAGGTTGCCAGAGAAATATTGCCGGAGACCCTGCGTTCCTTAGGTGCTATTGTAGATATTGTTACTGCCTATGAAACGGTAACTGACTGCCCTAACCGCGACAGCTTAGTAGAGGCGCTAAAAAATAATGAAGTTGATTTAGTGACTTTTACCAGTTCTTCAACAGTCACCAATCTTTTATCCGCTTTAGGTGATGATGCAGCTCTTCTACAAAAAGTAAAGACTGCCGTTATAGGACCGATTACCGCTGCTACTTGCGAAAAACATGGATTAACTGCAGATATTACCGCCACTGAATTTACTATTAATGGCTTAGTAGAAGCTATAAATACTTACTATAAGGAGTGATTTACTATGGGTTTTCCTATTTATCGTCCTCGCCGTTTACGTGCCACAGAAAATTTGCGCAGCATGATACGCGAGAATTCTTTATCCGTTAAAGACTTGATTTTCCCTTTGTTTGTTGTTCCTGGTACTAATTTTAAAAATGAAATTACAACCCTTCCCGGCAATTATCAATATTCTGTTGACAAAGCTGTTGATGCTGTTGCAGAAGTAGTAGCTCTTGGAATCCCCGCTATTTTACTTTTTGGCCTTCCCTCCTATAAAGACGCCATTGGCAGCAGTGCTTGGGATGATAATGAACCTGTACAAAAAGCAACAAAAGCCATTAAGGCAAAATATCCTGAGCTTGTGGTTATTACTGATGCCTGTCTCTGTGAATATACAACACATGGACATTGCGGAGTTTTGGAAAATGGCTGTACTGTTAATAACGACGCAACTTTGCCTCTATTAGCCAAAATTGCCGTAAGTCATGCCCGCTGTGGTGCAGATATTGTCGCTCCTTCTAACATGATGGATGGTCACATTAAAGTAATGCGCTTAGCTATGGATGAAGCCGGATACTCTAATGTAGCTCTTATGGCCTACTCCGCCAAATTTGCCTCTGCGTACTACGGTCCCTTCCGTGCTGCGGCGGACTCGGCTCCTTCCGCCGGCGATCGCAAAGGCTACCAAATGGATCCGGCTAACAGCAATGAAGCTTTGCGCGAAGTTGCCTTGGACATTGAAGAAGGCGCCGATATTGTTATGGTAAAACCTGCTATGGCCTATTTAGATGTAGTATCTAGAGTCGCCTCTACCTTTAACCGTCCACTATGCGTATATAATGTTAGCGGCGAATATGCTATGGTCAAAGCCGCTGCTCAAAATGGCTGGATTGACGAAAAACGTATTGTTTTGGAAACTCTTACCGGGTTTAAACGTGCCGGTGCTAAAATGATTATTACCTATCATGCCCTTGACGCAGCAAAATGGCTACAAGAATAACAGGAGAAAAATATGTTAAACCACACTAAATCAACCGCAGCCTTTGAGGCAGCTAAAAGAGTAATTCCCGGGGGTGTAAACAGTCCCGTCCGCTCATTCCGCAGTGTTGGCGGAAATCCGCCCTTTGTAGCCCGTGGAAGTGGCAGTAAATTGTATGATCTAGACGGCAATGAATATATTGACTATATTATGAGCTATGGCCCCTTACTTTTAGGGCATGCTCCTGCAGTAGTCATTGATGCTATTACTTCTGCCGCCGCAAGAGGAACCTCTTATGGTATTCCTACAGCAGCCGAAGTCACTTTAGCTGAAATGGTCTGCAAACTTGTCCCTTCCATGGATATGGTTCGCATGGTTAATTCCGGTACCGAGGCTACCATGAGTGCTATTCGCTTAGCCAGAGCTTATACAGGCCGGGATTATATTGTAAAATTTATCGGCTGTTATCATGGTCATTCCGACGGACTTTTAGTCAAAGCCGGCTCTGCCGCTACGACTTTAGGAACACCTGACAGTCCCGGGGTTCCCAAGGGAACTGTAGCTACAACTTTGCTCGTACCTTTTAATGACATACCTGCATTAGAGAAAATCTTTGCAGAAAAAGGCAATGAAATTGCCGCCGTTATTATAGAACCTACACCCGGTAACATGGGCTTAGTCCTTCCACAAAACAACTTTTTGCAAAATATATGTCAGCTTACCAAGAAATATGGTGCTTTACTTATCTGCGATGAAGTTATGTCAGGCTTTCGTAGTGCACAAGGAGGCTCGCAATCCTTGTATAATATTAACCCCGATATTACCTGCTTAGGCAAAGTTATAGGCGGTGGGCTCCCAGTGGCTGCCTACGGCGGCAAAATAGATATTATGAGTATGGTGTCGCCCATGGGTCCTATGTATCAAGCAGGCACCCTTAGCGGCAATCCTTTGGCCATGGCCGCAGGTATCGTCAGCCTACAATACATGATAGAACATGATGTTTGTGCTAAGCTAACTGCACGTACTGCAATTCTTGTATCAGGGTTGCAAAACGCCGCAGAAAAGGCAGGCCTTAATTATCAATTCCATCTATTAGGCTCTATGTTTACTGTATTTTTTACCCAACAAGAAGTAACTGATTATGCTACGGCACTTACTTCTGATCAAGATGCCTTTAAAATTTACTTTCACTCTATGTTAGAGCAGGGCATTTATTTACCACCTTCACAATTTGAAACTAATTTTATATCTCTTGCTCACAGTGACGAAGATTTCGAAAGAACCCTGCAGGCTGCAGAAATTGCCTTTGGGGAAGTTGCTAAAAGAAAATAAAATACAGAAAGCGCTATTTATCATTATTCATGATAAACAGCGCTTTTTTATTGATCCCATTTCATTTTAACCACTTATGAGCAGCCTCTACTACTTGTGCAACATTTAATCTCTCCATGCACTGCATATCATCACAATGATGCTTCATTCCCCTAGCGCAGCCCTGACAAGGTGGCATTGCCGTAACTATTGTAGCCTTTTTAGTATAAGGTCCATATAAAGCAGGACTACTAGGACCATACATAGCAACAATTGGCACTTTTTGACTAATAGCCACATGCATGGGACCGCTATCATTAGTTATAATAAGATTACAACGGCCCATAGCCGCCGCCAATTGACCAATGGTAAACTTGCCGGTAGCAATAATTGGCTTAGACTGCATAAAGGCAACCGCCGCCGCCACCATGGGTTCATCCATGGAACCCCCAAAAAATACGGTTTTATATCCTTCTGTAGCTAAAATATCTGCCACCTGGGCAAAACGTTCCGGTTCCCAACGTTTTGTTGCTACGGCACTACCAATATTAAAACCAATTAATTTATCCTTTGTATCTAAACCCTGTTGCCGCCAAAAATCCTCCGCCACTTGCTTTTCTTCATATCCCGGAAAAATTTCCAGGCCATTATTTTTTAAATTCATAACCCCCAAACGGGCAAGTACATCAATATACATATCCGCTGCATGCAATTTACGATTGAGTTTTAAATGCGGATGAAAGAAAGGTCTAAACAAAAAGTGTGCCGCACCCACTTTACAGGGTACGTGGGCAAACGCCGTAATAAAAGAACATCTTTCATTGGGATGCAAATTTATCAAAACATCAAATTTGCCTGCCGAAATTCTTTGGCTCATAGAATATAGGGCCAGCAGATTATTATCCTTACCCTTTTTATCTATAGTCCAAACTTCATCTATGTTAGGATTGTTTAATACCACATCTTGGAGTTTTCCATCTACCAAATAAGTTATATAAGAACCCGGGGCCGCGTTTCTCAAAACCCGAAGAAAAGGCGTAGTCAAAGTCAAGTCACCCAAATGCATAAGAAAAGTGACTATGATTCTCTTACCTGCTAACTCAACCATGCCGCGCCCCCATTTTATTTTTATACGTTTGGTAAACCATTTCCGGAGTTACCTTATGCATGCAAATCCAATTATTGCATTGCTTTTTCAGACAACCGGCACATTCTACCGGAGCAACAAGCACTGTGGCGTCCTTATTTCCATAAGGGCCGGTTCTATCCGGTCTAGTGGGCCCATAAATAGCCACCAAAGGTTTATGCAATGCTGTAGCAATGTGTAATGGCCCCGTGTCTCCACTAACATAAAAATGGCATTCCTTAATAAGCGCCGCTAATTCACGCAAAGAGGTCCTGCCTGCAAGGTTTATTATTTCCTTAGGGAAATTAGCTAACTCTTTAATTACTTCACCCTGACGTTCATCGTCCTTGCTTCCTGCTAACACCACATACAGCCCGTCAGCAATAAACATCCCGGCTAACTTAGCAAAATATTCAGGTGGCCATTTCTTGGTTTCCCATCTAGCTCCCGGAACAAGAACAACATAAGGAGAAGGCTCGAAAGGCTCCTGATTATTAAAAACAGGAAAACTTAACTTATCTTGAACACTGCCACAAACAATTTTGCCTTGCAAATTTTTTTGCTTGCGCAGAAATTTCATCCCTGACTCTTCCAGCAAAGTATGAACTTTAGCTGTTTCTATTTTTAAATCCGGCATAGGGAAATTGATACCAGTGACTCTAGCTCCTAGATACCTAGCAACATCCAAATAACGTTCTATAACATGATCGCCATAATGTTCTCCACAAATGGGCTTACTAATAAAGCCACTGCCCTCACGCATCTGGCAGTAGCCTATTTTATCCTTTGTACCTGTCAAAAATGCCACTGCGGCACTTTTAAATAATCCTTGCAAATCAATTACCAAATCAAACTTTTTAGCATGTAGCTCCCGGCGAAAAGTTTTTGCGAAGTTCAAGCGCTCTATCCAACTCATTTTAGTAAAAGCTGACTTATCAAAATAAATAACTTCATCAATAAGTGGTGGATCCGGGACAAACCCCGCAAATTGAGGATGTACCAACCAAGATATTTTGGACTCAGGATAACGTTGTCGCAACGCTGCAGCGAAAGGTAAGGTATGCAAGATATCTCCTAGGGAGCTCATTTTAATAATTAAAATGTTTTTGTATTCCAAAACTTTCACCACCTATTACAAATCCTAGGGAAACACATCTCCCCCAACAATTTTATTCTAAAATTTTTTTTACAAAAGCCAATAAGTTACCCTCGGTAAATAGATATCCTTGTACTCCTGCCGCTGCTGCGGCCTCCACATCGGTTTCTTTGTCCCCTATAAGAAAACTCCTATCAGGATCAATATCATGCTCCCGAATAGCTTTTAATAACATTCCAGGTTTAGGCTTTCTACACTCACACTCACCTGAATATTCAGGAATTGTACCCTTGGTTGGATGATGAGGGCAATAGTAAAATTCAGTTACCTTCCCTCCAATTTTAGCAAACTCATTATTCATATAGTCATGGAGTTTGTGTACATCTTCATGGCTGTAATAGCCACGTGCTATACCGCTTTGATTTGTTACTACAAAAATTTCGTACCCTTTTTTAGTCAAATAGCCTATAGTCTCTTTGGCTCCATCTACCCATTCTATTTCTTCAATTCTAAATAAATACCCATTGTCAACGTTAATAACGCCATCTCGATCTAAAAATACTGCCTTATGCTTCATAAATGCTCTCCAATATCTCAGTGATTAGTGTAATATCCCTCAGTTTTTGCCAACACTTGGCAATATTCCATAATAGCTGTCTCAAAATCCGTAAATCCGCCATCATAGCCCACAGATAAAAGCTTTCCGGCATCGGCTTGAGTAAAGCTTTGATACTTGCCTTTCAATACTTCAGGAAAAGGAATATAGCTCAGCTCGCCTTTACCAAAAAACTTCAAAACAGCCTTAGCCATATCATTAAATTCATGAGCATGCCCGGTACCGCAATTATATACGCCTTTGAGTTCCGGATGATCCCAGAAGAATAAATTTACTTTAACTACATCCTTAACATAGACAAAATCACGAGTTTGCTCGCCCGGTCCATAGCCACCGTAAGCATCAAATAACTTAACCTTGCCTTCAGCCTTCCATTGATTAAACATCTGGAAAACCATGGATGCCATTTTACCCTTATGATTTTCTTGTGGTCCATACACATTAAAATAGCGTAGTCCTACCAATTGACTCTCAGCAGCATCGAAATACCGTCTGGCATAATTATCAAAAAAGAGTTTAGAAAACGCATACACATTCAAAGCTTCCTCGCACTCCGGTTTCTCAGTAAAACCATGAGCACCACTGCCATAAGTGGACGCAGAAGAAGCCCACAGAAATTGAATCTTGTGGGCCAACGCAAAATGCATGAGACTTTTAGTGTATGTGAAATTGTTTTCCATCATATATTTTCCATTATATTCCATAGTATCAGAGCAAGCACCCTCATGGAAAATAACATCAATTTTTGTTTTATCGAATTTACCGGCTTCAACAGCCTCCAGAAAATCCACTTTATCCATATAATCTAACGCTTTAAGACCTTGAATATTTTTAAACTTTACCATACTCGTTAAGTTATCAACTATAAGGATATCATCTCGTCCACGCTCGTTTAAGCCCTTAACAATATTACTGCCGATAAACCCGGCACCACCGGTTACAATTATCATAGTTTGCCCTCCTTGGCCAGCTGTGCGATATGTTCAACCAAATTTGTAGTCGAATAACCTTCTTCAAATTCAATAATCTTAACTTCTCCAACACTTTCTCTGCCAGCTACTTCTTCAGGTTTATAGTCTCCGCCCTTAACAAGTATATCCGGTTTTATTTCAGCTATAAGCTCCGCCGGCGTTTCTTCCGGGAAAAGGACAACTGCATCAACACAGCCCAAAGCTGCCAGCACCCTAGCCCTATCGTTTTCGTGCACAAAAGGTCTATTGCAGCCTTTTAATTTACGTACAGAAGCATCTGTATTAATTCCTACGATTAAATGTTTACCTAGTTGGGCTGCTTTTTCCAAATAAGTTACATGACCTACATGCAGTAAATCGAAACAACCATTGGTAAAAACAACTTTTTCACCGGCGGCCCGCCAGATTTTAGCCAGACTCACCGCTTCGGCTCTGGATAAAGGCCTATAACCACTTCCCAATTTTCTCTCTGCCGCCAAAATTTCTTTCAACAACTCTTCGCGATGCACAGGATATGTACCAACTTTAGAAACCACAATCCCAGCTGCCTTGTTTGCTAAGTTAATAGCCTCTACAAGTGGCAAATTGCCTACCACAGCTGCCAAAAGCGTAGCCGCCACTGTATCTCCCGCACCTGATACATCAAACACCTCAATAGCCGTAGCAGGCTCATGAATTATTGTGTCTTTCCCTATCAGCGACATGCCTTTTTCTGAACGAGTTACAACCACGTTCTTTATCCCATATTGTTCTCGGGCAGAACTAGCAATAGCCTGCACTGCTAAATCTTCATTTTCAATTTTTTTCCCTGCTGCTTCGCACATTTCCTTCAAATTTGGAGTTATAAAAGCGCAACCGCGATATTTTTCCCAGTTTGCACCTTTAGGGTCTACTAATACCGGCACATTATAAGCATTAGCAGTCTTTATCACCTTTTGGCAAAAATCATCTGAACATACACCCTTAGCATAGTCCGAAAGAATAATACCATCAAGACCATTATCCAGCAAATCAGCCAGCCAACTATTTAACTGCATTGTTTCTGCCGGTTCTAAATCTCCGATTTCTTCGAAATCCAAGCGCAACATTTGTTGCATAGCTCCTACAATACGTAATTTTGTAATGGTCGAACGTTCTTTAGTTTTAACTAAACCCCTATAATTAACGCCTATATCATCAAACATCTTTTCCAAACGTTTGCGATTATTATCATCACCGGTGGCCCCGCCCACAAAAACCTGACACTCCAGATGGGCTAAATTAGCTGCCACATTAGCAGCACCACCTAACACAGATGTTATCCGACGAACTCGATTAACTGGTACAGGTGCTTCCGGTGAAATTCTCTTCACTTCCCCGTAAAAATATCTGTCCAACATCACATCGCCAATAACAGCAATTTTTAATTTTTTAATTTTTTCCGTTAGGAATTGAGCACAAAGAGAATTATGCATCCGGACCTCCTGAAAAGAATAACTATTTACAAATACGCTTTTATATTTCCACTATTTCACACAAAATATGTCCTATAACTTCATGAACTTCTTGTGCCCTAGCGGTTACTTTGGTGGGAATAACAAGGCACACATCACAAATTTCTGCCATTTCACCACCACCTATTGCAGTAAAACCTATGGTCTTAATGCCACGGGCCTTGGCTTCCGCAATGGCAGCCACCACATTGGCACTATTTCCGGAAGTAGAAATTCCCACTAGAACGTCGCCTTCTCGCCCCAGGGCTTCTACCTGCCTGGCAAAAATTTTATTATAGCCATAATCATTGGCAATAGCCGTAATAATTGAAGTGTCCGTAGTTAAAGCAATAGCCGGCATACCTTCTCGCTCTTTTTGAAAACGCCCTACAATCTCTGCCGCCCAGTGCTGAGAATCAGCAGCACTGCCGCCATTTCCGCAAAACATAATTTTGTGCCCAGCTGCCAAAGCGATTTTCATCATGGCGGCCCCTTGGGCAATATTTTTCATGAGTTTTTTACTGCTCATAACTTTTTGCATTACTTTTACATGCTCTTCCATGCGCGTTAAAATTATATCCACTACAGGACCTCCCTATACTACAAATGCTCTCACAGTCAAAAGCTCGCGTTCTTTGTTTTTACCAGCGCACAAGATCATACCTGATATTCCATTCATGGTCATTCTTATACCTTTGATCAACATATTCAAGAACTAACCGCCAGCAACAGAAATTATGTGTATAGCGCACTGTATAATTATACAGGCTACTGTTTTCCTTATCGTAACGTGTTATTACAGCCAAGCTGTTATTCTCATCAAAAGTCTTTTTAAAACCAAATTGAACTTCTTCTGCCATATCTGAGGCATCATAATTAAAAATTTCATCTTGATTTCTTTGCCAATAATATCCTAGCCAAGTATCCCAACCATACTTAAACCCTTTACCCAAAGTTGCCTTATATAACATGGTACTCATAGTATTATCCGTTAAACTTTCATTTACCCATTTATGACCGATGCCCAAATCCAAGAAAGTAGTTTTATCTCCGCCAAAATGAATACGGTCATGGTTAATAAAGACGCCATAGGCAGTATGCCAGCTTTTTTGGGTATTGTCGCTCCACAAACCATGTTCATAATACATGCTATAATTTAATGGTAATTTATTGCTAAACTTATGGCTCTTATAGCCAACTAAAATATCTGTCTGCTTCTTAATCCAATTGTTATCATTATCCTCATCATAGCCGTTTTGTACCTTGACGTAAAAATTTTTCGCATCATGATTAAAGGAATACATAGGACGCCAGCCAATTTTAGTATAGTATCTCATATCAGCATTGGCAGTATCATTAGGGCTAAAAACATGCTCATAATTATATTCAAGCTCCATACCATGCTCACTTGTATAGCCAATATGAGGGATAATGACTCCCTGTTTTTCTTTTTCCGAAAGTTTGCTGATCAAACGATCTCTGGAATAAATATGTTTACCCTTAACATAGACTTTCACATCATAGGCAATTAACTTATCTCCCGGATAAATGACAACTTTCCCTGCTCTGATTTCCAAACAAGGAGAATGGTGTATTGCCGGGCAACGGGTGGTAACTGCACCCTTTTTCAATTCTATTCTATCTGGGTAAATAGTTCCTTCTTCAGAATGATAAATATCAGGGCCACTAGTTCCGCTAAGTTTTTTTATTTCCCCATTCTTATTAGTGAAATTATAATGAGCCCATTGCCCTGTAGTCGAGGTTTCTCCCTCTACCACGCGACCGCCACTTTTCATGTACACGTCGCCGGTTTTCATGTTGCCCTCTACCAAAGTAGTATAAAGCTCCTGTTTGCCTTGGTAAATACGTACATTACCATTGGCCGTGAATTCTCCTGAGTCTTGATGGTAAACAACATGATCACCATACAAAGTAATAGGAAGCGCAGCTTGAGCAGCATTCTCCCCACTTTCACCAGCTTTTATTCCCGTCTTTTTAGTTGTTGTAATCTGCTTGGCATTCTTTGTAACAATAGGTGATTTTTGATCATCAGGATATGCAGTAGCCACACTATTTTCCGCCACAAAATTCGGCCCATAATTATCACTGATTTTTTCGCCTTGATAATTCACTGCCGCAAAAGCAGTTGTGGACATTGTCAAAGATAAAGTTACTGCTAAAGCAAGTGCTCTATTTGTCATGAAAGTATTCTCCTGTCGATATTTAATCTATTGTATATTATAACACAAAAAAGCCTCCCATTTATTCAAAATGGGAGGCTTTTCACAGAAATTTATTATTTAGTTACATCAGTTGTTGTCGCATTATTAGAAGTTGCCACCGTAGAATTTGTAACTACAGGGATTTTAGCATCAGTAGCGGTTGTAGTTGCAGCAGTTTGCACAATACCATTAACAGTACAATTTTTAGCAACTTGTACAAAGGTGTTAGAACCGGCAGGAATCACTACCGACTGACCACTGACAAATGCTCCGCCAATAACTCCAATTGGTCCAAACAAAATCATCCCGCCAATAGAAGCACCAGCAGCACCGGCAGCGGTTTTAGCCTCTTGTTTAGCCAAATCACCAACATAAACAGGAATAATACTACCATCAATAGCAACCACATTGGAGAAATTTAAATCAATGCGGGCATCACGGCCAAAACTCCTAGCCGGTACAATTTTTTTAATAGTTCCCGACCCTTTAGCTCCTTTGGGAAGTACCAATGTTTCACCCACATAAACATTATCAGCAACCACAAAATCTATATCATCACCTGCATGATTGACCTTGCTCTTAACATCTGCCATAAACTTTACTTTTATTAAAGAATCTTTGGGCAAAACAGCAGTACTACCCACAAGACTTCCAGCAGGAAAAGCTGCTTTAACTAAATTATCTACACGAGTAATCAAAGATTTTTGCGTACTACTCTGACCATTCAAAATCATTTCGTCTTCTTCTATTCTAGTTTTAGCAGGGCCCGCAGACATTCTATCAGCGAACTGCCATTCCACAGCATTTAGCTTAGTGGCAAAAGAAGGTGACCCATCAGTAGGTATTCCCTCTATATTAGTATAAAGATTATCAATACGAGTTAAAATCGCATCGCTTGTTCTGTGTCCATATACATCCGTTTCTAAATTATCAATGCGAGTAACCAAGGCCCCTGCCTGTTCGGTACCATACAAGTATTTTTCTACTTTTTGCAATTTTTCAGGTGCGGTTTGTGAACTTGCTTCTTCAGCAAATCCCGATACTACAAAGGTTAAACAAAATACAACTGTTAACATTAAGCTTAAAATCTTTTTCAAGAAAAACACCTCCGTTTGGTCTATCTTTACCCATATTTTAACATAAATAGAAAAAAGTATGTATGTTTTTTTTATAAACTATTACTTGTCCTTGCTTGCATTAAGGTATTGTGCCAGACTTGAAGCAATAGCAGCCGTAATCCCATCCATTAACTCATAACGTCTTCTGTGATTAGCCCGTTTAGACGGTTTTAATTCTGACATCTCTTTGCGGCTCTCCTCAATGGGTATAACATAAAAACGCTTGTCCGTGCAAGGTGTGCCACCACATTCTTCCCAGAAATCGCTAAAAGAAGTTTTTAGTTTGCGGTCAAGACGCACATGATTCATAGCGTAGTAACCATCATTAGTAACTGCATAAATATTCTTGCAACTCAATATTTCCGCTACGCTGCGCATTCCATAGAAAATTAAATTTTTAGTACGATAACCAAAATAATGCTTAGTTAGGGTCTTAATAATAGCATTACCCTGCTGAGTTCCCTGCAAAGCCCCAATCCATAATGCCGGTTCAGCGGCATTTAATCCCGGAGCCAACCAAAACATTATTTGGTATAAATCTTCTTTTCCCCAGCGCAACACCAAGGACAGGCACCCTTCCTTGCGCTGCCCACCGTGAAACCACAAAGCCAAGCTCAATTGTTGTTCTTGAAATTCATCTTTCCACAATTCAACCGGTTCGTGTGTGCAATAAAGTTTTTCTAAGAACTCAGCAGTGCCAATATTTTCCAAATATCTAATATGATTTTCCACCAAAGCAATACGCTCTGTCCAACTTGCTTCTTTATAGAAAAAAGCCCTAGTTACCTGCTCAATAAAAGAAGGATTCCCCACCAAAAGTTTTTGCCGTAAAGAACTTTTAGCAAAAAAAGAAAAAAGCTCTGTAATTTCTTTTTGATGCAAGTAGCATCTACCCAAAAAAACCAAATAACGTTTCATCTCTTTGGGAATATGTGTTTGATATAAACTTTTTCCAATAACTTTTAATTTTTTGTAGTCCATATATCTGCTCCATTATTTCAATAAAAAAGCGGCCTTTTGGCCGCCTTTCTAAGTTTAAGTACTATTTAGCTGCCTTTTTTATTTCTAAGCGCACACTGCGAGAGAACTCTTGGTGAGGGAAATCGTTACGAGGGCTAATTGCTTCTGATTCCAGTTGCGTATCATTAACCCAATTCTCATGTTGATACTTACCTGTCAAACGATTCAAAGTAGCAAATTTACCACGGAAATCCAATATGGTCATAGGTGCTTGTCTCATACGGTCTTCTTTCCAGTCAAACTTATCTACGCTCATAGCCACAACAATATCAGCACCGGAAGCATCCATAATAGCCTGCATGCCGGCTTTGGAGAAAACATCTGTTTGTACCGCTGCTGCCTTTTTAACTAAGTCAGTATCTACGAAATCAAAATCCGGGTACTTAAATAACTTTGTACAAGCATCAGTATACAAAATTGCATTCATCCCGCCATCATCTTTTACATTAACAATTAAAGGTACCACTGCTATTTTTGCTGCCTCAACTTTTGCAGCTACCGGAGCAGTGAAGCACACTGCCATCACACCTAAAAGCAAATATTTAAATATTTTATTCATTCCTTATTACCTCCTAAGTTATTTATACCTAATATTAACATAAAGCTGCCAAAAAAGAAAGCGAAAGAATCCTTATTGTTCCTGACAGTAGGCCGAAGAAACCCAGCCAATAGTACCCCCGGAGCGTTTTACTTTTGTCCAATTCAAAGCACTGCCGGTTGCCGTGTCCAAAATAGTTACGGTTTCACCGTTGTTAAAGTAAGCCAAAACATCCGCATCAAGACTAGGCTCACTGCGCATTCTTACTTCTGTGCCCACAATTTTCCCCGTTTTCTCAACAGGAGTCTCCACCTCTGACACACTCTCGCCGTTAAGCCCGCAGTAATCTGCGGAAACCCAGCCGGTGGTCCCATCAGTACGGCGCACATTGTACCACTTAGCACCATTAACCATGTCACTCTTTAAAACTTGCACTACTTCTCCCTTAGTAAAATAACCTAAAATAGCGGAGGCAGTTCCGGCTCCATTGCGCATACGAACTTCCGTGCCTGTAATCGTACCTTGTCCAATGGTTCCCTCTGCAACTGTACTAGCAGCAGCAGTACTATCGATTACCGGAGTAGTGTCAGCAGCCGGAGTAGTATCAGCTACAGGAGCGCTGTCAGTAACAGGAGCGCTGTCAATAACAGGAGCGGTATCAACAACTGGGAGGGAAGCCGCCACTGGAGTTGCCGTCGTTGCCGCGGATAAATCCACTTCTATTTCTCCCTCGCTTTTATCCAGTACAGCTCCAGCGTGATAAATGCCAATAACATTGCTGTCTTCATCAACATAGTAAGTATCAGGAGCCACATTGGCTTTAGCCGGAGCTACATTATAAAGATACTTCAGCCCATCAGCAGCTCTGCGCAACAATTCTTCTTTACCATAGTAATAACTTACAGGGCGTTTATCCCCGGTATTACGATCAAAAGTCAATCCCACGGTTTCTTCTACACCTTGTTTCGGTGTCATAATAATACTCATACTAATAAGCTCCGGGGCAACTCTATGCATATCATAATGCACTTTACCACCACCTAAAGTATTTGCTTCTCCCACCAAAGAATCTACCGTCTTGCCAATTTCCGAATTTATTTTTTCATTAATGCTTTTACTACCCTTTATGATAAAAGGATATTCCACAACAACCTTCTTTTCTGTTTTTTCAATAGTACGTACATCGCTCACACTGTCGGCGGCCCAAGCCATTCCCTGAGCACCTAACAACAATAAACAACATAGCAGTGAAAATATTTTTCTCATATTTTTCTTCGTCCTTTCACCATGTTGGTAAATAGTATTTTTTAACAATTGTTTATTTTCGACATATTTTCTTTTTATCCTGCCAACTTGTCTATGTTAAGCAGTTTATTTTCAACTTTAGTCATAAGTATTCTATTGACACTTTCATCAATACGCTCCATGGGAATTGTTCCATTTTTTACCGCAGCTACTATACTTTGATAAATTGTAATAGTATCCATCGGATCTTCTCCCCCTGAAAGCAACAAATCAGCACCGGCATTCACTGCCAGAACTCCCATCTCTGAGGTTGCGTACAAGTTTGCCAACCCACCACGAGACATATCATCAGTGATAATAATACCTTTATAATTCCATTTTCCCCGCAATAAATCAGTTAAAAGTACTTTAGAAACGCTGGCCGGAACATTTTCGTAATAGGGATAAATTAAATTGGAAACCATAATCATAAACTGCCTATTAGGTTTAGTATCCACCATGTATTTAAAAGGTACAATGTCCTCCTGTTCCAATTCTATTTTGCTTACAGACACTTGTGCCACATCATAGGAAAAATCCCCCATAGCGCTGCCTACTCCAGGAAAATGTTTTATAGCACTTATAATGCCACTTTGAGCATAACCATCGACGGCTGCCGCAACAAAGGGCACAACTTGTTCAGCCTCTGTTCCATAGGAACGACCTGCCCTAGAACCTAGGTCGGCAACAGGAGCTAGGTTAACATTAACACCCATTTTTTTAAGACTATTTGCGGTTTGTATAGCCCAATCCTTAGCTCGCACCGGGTCCGCCATAATACCAATGGAAGCTTGTGAAGGAGCTATGGGCAAATATTCTCTCATACCTGCGACCTGCCCTCCTTCTTGAGTTACACAAATAAATAATGGTATAGGACAAGGTTCTTCCTCTGCCTGACTTTTTAGTGCTAAAGTTAAAGCACTAACCTGCTGCGGTGAATCTAAATTTCTGCTAAAATAAATAATACCTGCAACATGATATTTCCTTATTAAATCTAAAGTATCTTTATCTGCAACTTTCCCTGGAATACCCACAATCATCATCTGTCCTACTTTTTCCTCTAACGTCATTTTAGCAACCAACCGCTTTACCTTATCTTCTGTAGATAAGGCTGGGTTACTATTAACAGCTTTCACAGTACCGCCATAACCACAGCCTGTCAGCAAAACGCACCAGAGCATAAGCATCAAACACCATCTCATAAGCTTCATCTATTAATTCCCCCCCACTAACTACCCTCGTCTTCCATTCTCATCACCGGGCGCTCTTCCCCATAAGTTGCTTCTTCCTTTAATTCTATGACCCTGCTCAAATTTTCCGTGAGCCATTCTTCCACTTTTTGTTTATCAGCTGTTTCCAGAACCAAATTAACTTTTGCTCTGGCACCGTATTCCACACTCCCCAGCGAAAATAACTTTTGTTGATAAATAAGGTTAAGTACTTTGCCCACAGCATTTATCTCCCACCAAAAACTATAGCTCCCCATAGCTACAATTTGGGCCAACCCTGCCCCTTCCAAAGCTGTAACCACACTTCCGGCATAAGCACGAGCCAATCCACCTGTCCCCAGTTTTATTCCCCCAAAATAGCGAGTTACTACCGCCACTACATTATAAATTCCATTTTTACGCAAAACCTCTAACATTGGCATTCCCGCAGTCCCGGAAGGCTCTCCATCATCAGTGGAACGTTGCACCGCTAAATCTTTGCCAACAACATAAGCACTACAATTATGCGTAGCATCCCAATACTGTTTCTTCATTTCTTTTATATATTCTTGTGCCTCTGCCTCGCTAGTCACTTTTTGCAGATTACAAATAAAACGTGATTTTTCCACTCGCGTTTCATTCTTCCACGGACGGACAATTGTATAATAGTTCATAGGATTTTCCCCTCACACCTTAACATTATAACACAATATTGTTTTTGTTAACTTTACCATCGTCTAATAATTTGTTATAATGAATGGGTTTAATCTAGCTGTAAATAATGGAAAGAAAGGTGTTTTTATGAAAAAACTTTGTGCTGTTATTGGGAAGTATTTTGGTATCATCGCGGTTATTTTTCTAATATTGGGAATGACCATACCGGGGGAATTCAAATGGGTGCTAGGTAAAACTGCAGGCATCAGCACACTATCATTGCTTCTTGGAATAATTATGTTTGGGATGGGTATGACCATGAACATTAGTGATTTTACTCTAGTATTTAAACATCCCAAGGACTTAGCCATAGGTGCTTTTGCACAATTTATCATTATGCCATCATTAGCTTACAGCTTGGCTACCCTATTTAATCTTGATCCCGCCTTGACTGCCGGGGTAATTTTGGTCGGTACTTGTCCAGGTGGAACCGCTTCTAACGTTATTACCTTCATGGCCAAAGGTGACCTAGCTTTATCTGTAGCCATGACCACTGTTTCAACTATCCTAGCCCCTATTTTAACACCTTTTATTACCTATCAGCTAATTGGGCAAAAAATTTCTTTTGATCCTATTAGCATGTTCTGGAGTATAATCCAAATTGTTATTATCCCTATAGCTTTAGGCCTTATGATTAAAACTTTTTTACCAAAAGTTGCGGAAGTTTCTACAACCTACACACCCGCTATTTCTGCCATTGCTATTTCCCTCATTATTGCCGGGGTTATTGCTTCCAGCCGTGATAATATTTTGAAAACTCCCGGGACTATTATTTTAGTCGTTATGCTACATAACTGCTTGGGCTATTTATTGGGCTTCAGTGTTGCCCGCATGATAGGTATGTCCTGGAAAAAAGCCATTGCCCTTTCTATCGAAGTAGGAATGCAGAATTCCGGATTGGCAACAGGCCTTGCGAAAACTCATTTTGCCGCTATGCCTATGGCTACAGTTCCCGGTGCTATCTTTAGTGCTTGGCATAATATTTCAGGAGCCTTACTAGCCTTTATTTTTAGAAACTATATAACTCCCCGCTATGGAGATAAAGAAGCAAAAGAAGCTTTAGACAACTAGTATAATACAATCCGTTCATCACAAGGTGGGCGGTTTTTTTATCCTTGGCTAGCAAACACAGTGTTATTTTAACACAAAGACAGCCTAGGTGCAAAACTCTGTATCTACTCTTCTTTGCAAAATTTTGTTGTATAATATATGTTGAGGTGAAAAACATGTATAAAATCTTCATACTTGTATGCTCAATGCTTTTGAGTACTAATCTAGCTTTAGCCAGCTCTACTCTTATGCCTAATACCACTCTCGCCATGCAAAATGTCCAATTTTGGCTTACCCCGGCAGGTGAAAAAAATGTTGCTACAGCGGAACGCATCACTGCTATGAATAAAGCCATGTTATCAGACACAATGTGTGACCTATCCGTCTTTCCCGCTACCGTTAGCGACCTAAAGCTTAAAGAATATTTGGCTCATTACACAATAAATGATGCTCTCTATGTTAATGGTCTCCCCCTTTCGGAAACATCAGCTCTAGAAATAAAAAATGATGCTGTAGGTAATATTAGTACCACTAATCCTGTTAAATACGGAGTAGTTACCGACCGCAGTAACTTGCGTAGTTTCCCTACCCTAGAAGGAGCTTTTGAAACTCCGGAAGATACCCATTTTGATATGTGGCAGGAAACAGCGGTAGACCCCGGTGAACCCGCACTAATCCTGCACCATAATGCAAAGGGCAATTTTGTTTTTGTACAATTAAAGAGCTATCGGGGGTGGCTGCCCAGAAACCAAGTGGCTGTTACCGGCAGAGCAACTTGGCTTAAGTATGTAGAACCTAGAGACTTTGCCGTAGTTACGGACAGATTAGTAAATATAAAAGGCCTAATCTATCAAATGGGAGCCAAGCTCCCTTTGGCCAACGGGAAATTGCTTGTTCCCAGCCGCAACGGCCAAGGATATCTAGTCTCTGCAGAAGTTCCAGCAACTTTTAACGACTCTGTGCACAAAGGCTATTTGCCCTTTACCCGCAATAATTTGCTCCGCATGGCTTTTAAGCACTTAGGTGCACCATATGGCTGGGGTGGCATGGAAAACAGCGTAGACTGCTCAGCCTTCGTCCAGGATGTGTATAAAACCGTAGGCGTGCAGCTGCCACGCAATGGTGACGAACAAGCAAATGCTTTTCCCGGTGTAAATATGACCAATATGAACCGGGAAGAAAGAATCCAAACTATTAAAGCTTTAGAGCCCGGGAGCCTAATGTTTACTCCCTCTCACGTTATGTTATATCTAGGAGAAAAAAATGCCCGCCCCTATATGATACATGCAGCCGGATCCTATGGGGCAAAGGATGCAAATGGTACTCTCTCTAAAAATAGGATAATGCAAACAATAGTAAGCGATGTCTATCTTTTAGGCGGCAGCGGAACCAGCCTGCTCCTACAAATGACCAAAGCCAATAACTATAAATAAGCATTTTTTCTCTTGTTGACTTCATCAAGTAGCTATTTTAACAGTAAACAGCAAAATGACATACAAAAAGAGCAGTTCCCGTAGGAACTGCTCTTTTAAAGTTTCTAAAATTAGAAAGTAACGATAAGTTGAGACCACAAAGTTTTGTGTTTAGAATCGCCTAGGTCTTTATCTTTCAAGTCAAAGTATTGAACGCCAGCTACCATGTTTTTAGCAACAGTGTAGTCAACGCCAATGCCGTAGCCCTTCAAGCCAAATGCCCCAACATATGCACCATTCATTGTGTGAGCGATAATAGTGGAAGCACCTTGATTGTAGTATTTAGCCCATGCGCCAAAAGAACCAACTTTGTTAGCTGTAGCTGTGCCATAAGCCAAGGAAATTACATAGCCCTTGTCGCTCATGCCAAGAGCATCAGTGTAATCGGAAGAACCCTTTAAGTACATAGCGCCAATAGTGGTTTTTCCTGTAGTGTAGTTAGCACCCAAAGTGTAAATCTTGTCGTCAGTATCGGCAAGAGTATATACTTCGTTAGCTTTTACATAGTTAGCTTCTAAAGCTACTTTGCCAACATTGCCACCTAAACCAACGCGGTAGTATTTACCAGCAGCTGGATCAGTAGAAGTGCTATCATAAGTAGCAGCAGAGGAAGACATTTTACCAACTTCAGCAGTAACCTTTAAAGTTTTGCCGAAATCTAATTTAACAGCGTCAACGCGGTTATCATAAATGTTACCTTCTGCGATAAAGCCTTCAAAACGACCTGCAGTTACGCCAACTTGCCCAATTTTGCCTGTTAAATAAGCGCGTTGGAAACGAGTAGCTTCATCGCCGGTACCGTTATTAAGGTTTTGCTCGTTTTGCAACATGGAAACATAATGCCAGTTGTCATTAACTTCGCCGGACAAGAACAAACGAGTACGAATCTTAGAAACAGAAGCAGGTTTAACTCCATCGCTACCAGAATAATCAGCATACATAGCACGAATGTTACCGGTGATTTTTACGTTGTCAGAATTTTTTTCCAACTTAGCTACGCGAACGCCCAAGTTGTCTAATTCGTCAGCGAATTCGCCAACTAATTTGTCGTCAGAACCGATAGCGCCTTTTGCCAAAGCTTTAGCTACGATTTGAGCCATTTCATAACGAGTCATCAAGTTGTTGCCTTTGAAAGTGCCGTCAGGATAACCGTCAACCACGCCTGCTGCAGCCAATTTAGCTACGGAAGCATAAGCCCAATGACCTGCTGGTACATCGGAGAATGGGTTTGCTGCAAAAGCTGTAGCGCTAACGCCAAGAGCCATTGCCATTGCTAATACTAATGTCTTTTTCATGAAAATATCCCCCTTAAGGAATTTTATTTTTACAATGCCATAGGGGAAAGCAGCTTCATGTTCCACCGACTATTCGTGCGAGTAACCTTGTTTCCTCTACTCCTAGTTGGAATCCCAGTCCACGTCTTTCTCTGCGGGCATCATAAAGCAATATTAATAATTTACAAGCCTATTGTAACATCTGTTTGACGAATTTGCAACATTTTTTTGTGCAGGACTCTGGCTAATCAGATTTTTTTTGCAAATATCTTCTCACCAAAACTGCCGCAGCTAATCCGTCCAAATTCACCGGAGGCATCTGCATCCCCAAAGGAAATAATTTGCGCAGTCCCTTGGGTGGATTTAATTGCCAATAAAGTGCCCTTGCTTCCTCGGTGCTATGTGCTTCATCAATCACGACAATTTCAGCAGAAGGCAAGAGCTTGTGCAAGGCGGCTTCCATAGAAGCAGATGTAGTGCCATTCCCCATAACGCAAAGACTAACGGCTTGCTGGCCTAAAAATTCTTCCAAAGCACCTGTGAAGTCTGTCATAAGTAAAACATCTGTTTTTTTTATTTCTCCGCCCACGGTTAGTAAAGCCACCCCGGTTTTACTGCTGCCGGGATCAACGCCCAAAAGCAGCTCGTTGTTATTCATAGCCGCTCACCTCCAAATTCAACAAAACAGGTCCGGCAACGGCAATATCCCCCTTAGCTTTAGCCGTAATCTCTACCTTACCACCCAGCTTGCGAATAGCGGTGCTAACATTTTCCATTTCGGCAGCATCAATAGCTCCCACCTTGCCTGTTAAAGGATCAGCCACAACGCCTTTAGCCACAGCAGCTTTATTAACATCTTTCAAAAAAGCCAGCAGTGCCATTTCTACTTGCTGGGAATCTACCTCTACATTAATTCTCTGACTGAGAATTTCCGTATTATTTCCATATACCTTGTTGTTGGGTACCATTTCCAAACGGCTGACAGCCATTTCGCCGGACAAAATATTTCCTGCGGCGCAAACACGTACATAAATATTACCCTTCCCCTCCGCTAGTGCCTGCAAAGCATTCTTGACAGACTCCTTGGACAACCAAAGGATTTGCGTATCTTCTTTGGCTCCCGTACGTTCTAAAATATGCTCATTAGCCGCCGCCAGAAACACATCCATTTGTTTTTGATTCTCTTCGGTACTAAACCCTGCCTTGAGTACGTTAGCATAAAGAATTTCCCCGGAGCGGAAGACTACATCACCTTCACGCATGGCTGCCATGTTTTCCCGCAGCTTCTGGGTCGCTGTTTCCAAAGAACTTACTTCACCCTTTAGTTTATCCCTAGATGCTTGCAGCTTATCCATTTGCCCTTGGGCCTGGCTTAATTTCTCTTCTGCCTCTCGGTAACTGCTTTCTAATTCTGCTACTTGAAGTTGAGCCTCTTCTTTTTGTTTGGTCGCAACGGCCAAATCTACAGAAGATTGTTTAATTTGTTTATCTAAATCCGCAACCCTAACTTTTTGAACATCTAATTCCCGTAAAATATCTGTTTTATCTTTATTTAAAGTTACTATCTCTGTTCTTATTTTTTCCATACCAAAAAGGGCTGTGCGCACACTGGTAGATGATATCATTAGAATTCCCATTGTAGCCCCAGCGACGACGACACCGGTAATTATAGTCATAAGAATAGATGTATAATGCGGCCTAAGGCCAAAAATTGTTAAGCGTTTTTTACCTATTTTACTTCCTAACTTATCACCCAAAAAAGCAATGGCGCCACCCATAATAACCAGTATTAAAATTAATTGTGCTCCAAACATTGCCCCACCTCCTAGGTAATAAAAAAATGCTAATTAATATATATCTACTGATCTTTTTTCCACATAAGCCATAACCCAAAAGCCCCACAAAGAGCATTAGGAACCAAAGCCGCTATAATAGGCGGCAAGGCGCCACCATTACCCAACCCGGTCATGAAAGTCATGACGGAATAGTAAACAAAAATAATAACTACGCTAATACCAAGTCCCATAGAAGTCCCTGTACGCTGTCCCTGCATCCCTAACGGCACTCCAATAAGAGCAAAAAAGAAACTAGCCAAAGGGATAGAAAAGCGCATATACATTTCCATTACATATTTGCTGGTAGGCATATACTGTCTTTCTAGAATGCCAATATATGCTTTTAATTCACCAATAGTCATTTGCTCAGGTGTCTTTTGGTCTAAAGTAATAGCTGTAGGCGTGGCCGCAATAGGCAATACTTGTTTATCAAAAGTCATAGAGCGGCTAACCCCTGCGGCTCCTGTTAAATCAGTTATACTGCCGCCTTCCATAATCCAAGTTCCATTTGTCCACTTGGCCATCGGCGTCTTTTGAATACGAGCCAATTTACCGTCTTGAAATTCTTCAATGGTAATATCTTTAAGAACGCCCTGCTCTTCATCAAAGGTACGAGCATAAGTTAAACGGTCAAGTTTATCATTTTTAATAGTTTTAATAACAATATGATCCTGAGTTTTTGGCTTCGTATCATGTTTTATTTCATAATCTATGATACGAGCATACTCGGTTTTAGCCGGTGGCACTACCTTTTCTGCCCAAATAACCGAAAACATACTGACAACAAAGCCTGCTATGAGGATAGGCGCGGCAATGCGCTTAAAACTAATGCCCCCGGACCGCATAGCCGTTATTTCGCTGCTCCCTGAAAGCTTATCCATTGTTAACAAAGAAGCTAAGAGCATAGACATAGGAAAAGTGTAGTTAACGACTTCCGGCATGAGGCAAAAGAACAAACGAATCAAAGACGATGGGGAAGCACCATATTCAGTTAGATATTGAGCCACCCTAAAGAGGAAGGAACTAGCCACAAAAATCGTGGAAAAAGCTGCCACACCAAAACAGAAGGGTCCTAACATTTGTTTAAGGATATATTTGTCTAAAATGCGCATTAAGTTATCTTCCTCACATTTTGAATTTTTCGCCCAAATAAAATTTTCGGGCTGTGGAGTCATTGGCAACCATTTCGCTGTCGCCTGCTACTAAAATCTCACCATTGTTTAAAATGTAAGCATTATCCACAATGCTCAGAGTTTCGCGCACATTGTGATCTGTAATAAGTACCCCAATACCTCGCTGTGCTAAATGGGCAACCATAGTCTGTATATCGGCAACCGCAATAGGGTCAATGCCGGCAAAAGGCTCGTCCAACAAAATAAACGCAGGGTCCGTAGCTAATGATCTGGCTATTTCTACCCGCCTTCTCTCCCCACCGGAAAGTGCCGAACCCAAACTATTTCTAATATGTTCAATATGAAATTCTGCAATTAACTCTTGCATTTTTGCCAGACGTTTTTCGTGAGAAGGCTCTACCGCTTCTAAAATTGCCAACAAATTCTCTTCTACTGTCAAACTGCGAAAAACAGACGCTTCCTGGGGTAAATAACCAATACCGGCCAAAGCTCTTTTGTACATGGGCATATGAGTAATATCTTTATCATCAATAAGTACTTGCCCAGCATCAGGTTTTTCCAAACCAACAATCATATAAAAGGTAGTTGTTTTCCCGGCACCGTTAGGACCTAAAAGGCCTACAATACTACCCTGTTCCACCTCAATAGACACGTTATCTACCACTTTACGTGAGCCATATTGTTTTACCAAGTTATTTGCTTGTATTTTCAATGGGTTCTCCTTTTAAGCTGCCAAAGGCAGTCACTACTGTAACTATCTTCTAGGCCTCTATATCTTGTGGTTTTGTTGTTTGAGGCTTAGGTAAGTATACCATTTTAACTTTACCATCTGCTTGTGCAATGCTACCACCTGCACCCCTTAGGGTCAAGCTTTGACCGGAAACGGTATTTCCGTCTTGGGTTGCGGTAGCATTTCCTATAAGCTCTATAGTGCCGTCATCCTCATTTGTGTTATAAATAGCCTTATCTCCGCTGGCAGTTAGCTTGCGCACACTACTATTAATACGTACATTGCCATTGGCATTTGCTATGCCTGCATTCATGTCATAATTAATATATTCCGCATCTAAGCTACTCTGTCCATTGTCCATTGTAAGTTTGGCCCAATCCCCCACTGTTTCCATGTATTTCCTGCTTTGAAAATATTCCACTTGGTCAGCACGTAACGTCTTATCTTGCTTAGTTAAAACTGCGTTTCCTATAGCGGTGAGTTGGTCTCCACCGGCATGAATAACTAAAGTATTGCAAGTAATTCTCGCTTCACCTTGAACTCCCTCTACGCCGCCTGTTAATTTACCTGCTTCTGACTTTGTATTATATTCGGCATTAGCCGCTCTAACGGTACCTTCATTATTAGTAAGAACCACATTGCCCTTCGCTACTGTTTGACTGCTGCGAAAATCATATTCAACTGTATCGCCGGCAACACTGGAAGCGGCATATGTTACCCCCGCTAACAACAAACAAAGCAGAAAGCTTAAAATTGCGCCTATATTTTTTCTTTTCATTGTTCTACCCCTTTCTGCACGAGGGCTTCACCCTCAAGTTTTAAATGCTCCAGCACTGTTTCCATGGTTGCCTTTTGCGCCGTGGCCACAATATCGTCTTTTGTTATCTTAACATTACCTTCAGCCACTATCTTTTCATCCTTACTGAACCAGCTAAGCTTGTCAGCAATTAATTCGCCACCTGTACTAAATATGCCTTTGGGGTGGCCTGTAAGTGTAATAGTTTTAGTCTTCATATCTATTTCACCGGCCTCAGATTCAATTGTAATATTGCTGCCATCTGCTTGATAAAACTTTCCCTTGATGCCTTTGAGCACATTAACATCACGCTCTTTATCGTATATCAATGAAGCTAAGGTAAGCTCCCAAACTTTCTTTCCCCCATCTTCTTCATGCAAAGAAGTATTCTTCAGCTCATGAGGCGCTACTTCCGGTCCCTTAGTCACAGACTCTTTGACGCCGCCTGTACCGGACATAAGCCAGCCAAAAATTACTGCCATAATAATCACGGCCCCTGTAATGTAGAGTATGGTTTTTTTGTTTTTCATTGCAAACCCTTCCTTATCAGAGGAACGTGCATTTCGTTCCCAGCATTTTCTAAAGTTTAGAATCGCCTTACGGCTGCTCCTCGCCTTCATACGGTGTATTCCAACGATGTTGGAACCAAATCCAGTTATCAGGATATTCTTTAATTACTTCCTCTACAATCTTGGTCATTTTCAAGGTTACTTTATAATCATCGGCTTTTCTATCACCGGTATCTTCATAGTAAAGAGGATCTTTAACAATAGCCAAATGGCCATAATCCCCAGGTTTGCGCACAATAAAGATAGGGATAATAGGTGCGTTAAACTTTCTGGCAAAGTATGCAGGTCCTGCAGGTGTTGAAGCCATTTTGCCCAAAAACGGTACAAAAATGCCATTATAGCCACCATCTTGGTCAGCAATAAGGCCTAAAAGTCTGCCTTTTTTCATTGCCCGTGCGCAGCCTAAAATTTCTCCGGTTCCCCGGGAAAAAATTTCTTGCCCTGCTCCACGGCGCAGTTGATTCATAAAATCACTGTAAACTCTATTTGGTTGCGGTTTTTCTACCGCGCTTATCGGAAATCCATTCAGGGCTAACGCAGCGCCCAACCATTCCCAATTATCCATGTGACAAGCAAGCATAACGACGCCGTGTCCTTGTTTCATGGCTTCCCACAAAACATCAGGTCGGTCAAAATTCACCAATCCCCGGATATTATCTTTATTTAGCGCCGGCATATACATAATCTCTAAAAAAGTCATTCCTAGATTAAGGAAAAGTTTGTGAACATGCTTTTGAGCTTCTTCAGCGCTAATCCCCAAGTGCTCTTGCATTGTTTCCTCAGCCCTAATACGTTGCTTTTTGGCAATATACCAATACAATTTACCGCAACCACGGCCTAACCTTACCACAAATTTATAGGGCAAAGCGGAAATAATATTGCTGATCGTTTTGAGTACATAATAAAGCCACATTACTGGTTATCTCCCTGTCCTTTTGCAGTGTAGTCAGCCACTATTTTATCCCAAAGTCCTTGAGAACGTAAGATTATTTCGATAATTTCCCTTACTGCGCCGAAGCCTCCGGCATTTTGGGTTATATAGTGTGCAATTTTTTTTACATCAATAGCAGCATTAAATGGTGCCAGTGCTAACCCTGCTATACCCATTGCCGGCAAATCATTAAGATCGTCTCCCATAAAAGCCACTTGCTCTAGCTCTAGATTATTTTCTTTAACTAATTGCTCCAAAGCCGCTTTCTTGTCCGTCACTCTTTCACAGACAAGGGTAATACCTAATTCTTTAGCTCGGCGCAGAAGTATCTCACTATGTCTTCCTGTAATAAGAGCTATCTTTAAATCATTACGCAGGGCCAAAGTTATTCCTAACCCATCTTTCGCATCAAAACGTTTACAAAGCTCCCCTTTATGACCGATGATAATGCCGCCATCAGTAAGCACTCCATCTACGTCCAATACCAACATTTTAATATCTTGAAAATTTATGTTAGGATTTGTCATTATATAACCCCCTGATGAACCAAGTCCGTCATATGCAGCAAGCCAATAACATGTTTTTCTGCATCAATAACCGGTAATACCGTAATAGGACGCGGTTTATTACTTTCCATTATATGCAAGGCTTCTGCTGCTAGTTTATCTTTTGTAATAGTTTTGGGAGACTTAGTCATCAATTCAACCACAGGTCTAGTTAAAAAGCCAAAACCCTTACTAAGGCCGCGACGAATGTCGCCATCGGTAAGTACCCCAATCATTTTTTTATCATTGTCGACAACAGAAACAGCCCCAAGACCTTTATCAGTAATAACAAAGAGAGCGTCTTCTACCATCATTTCTCCCGTTACAACAGGATTTTCATCCCCTTTATGCATAATGTTCTCCACGGTTAATAACAATTTGCGCCCCAAAGAGCCTCCTGGATGGAATACAGCAAATTGATCTGCTGTAAATTTGCGAGCAGAAAGAAGCTCTATGGCCAAGGCATCACCATAAGCTAAAGCCGCAGTAGTACTTGAAGTAGGAGCTAAACCCAAAGGGCAGGCCTCTTTTGTTACGCCTACATTTAGCACTACATCTGCCTGCCTTCCCAAAGTACACTCGCTCTTTCCTACCATAGCAATAATCTTTGCTCCAATACGTCGCAAAGAAGGAAGTATCTGCAACACCTCCCCCGTCTCGCCGCTATTAGATAGAGCAATAACAACGTCATCTGCCGTAACCATGCCTAAATCTCCATGAATACCCTCTGCAGGATGCAGATAAAAAGATGGCGTACCCGTACTTGCCAAAGTAGCAGCTAACTTCCGGCCGATAATACCTGATTTGCCCATACCCGTAATCACGGTACGACCATGACACGCTAAAATCATACTAACAGCTGCTGCAAAATTTTCATCTACCCGGGGTATAAGCTCCATAATAGCTTCTGCCTCCATTTGTAATACTGCTTTAGCTCGTTCTAGCAATGTTTACACCTTCTACCAATTTTATCTATTGCAATTACATCTTCTAATAATTCTTCCAATTGATCTAACCGCACCATATTTGCTCCATCTGACAAAGCCTCCGCCGGATTGTCATGCACTTCCAAAAACAAAGCATCTATGCCCACAGCTGCTGCCGCTCTAGCCATATGAGGAACAAACTGGCTTTGCCCACCGGAAGTGGTTCCCTGTCCTCCTGGCGTTTGCACGCTATGTGTGGCATCCATAACTACGGGATACCCCAACTCTCTCATAATTGGCAAAGAACGCATATCCGTTACAAGTGTATTATAACCGAAACTAACACCACGCTCAGTAAGCATTAAATTATGGCTGCCAGCTTCTTCAACTTTTGTTACAACATTTTTCATATCCCAAGGCGCCAAGAATTGACCTTTTTTCACATTAACTACTTTACCGGTTTTGGCTGCCTGATAAACTAAATCAGTTTGTCGGCACAAAAAAGCGGGTATTTGTAAAATATCCAAAACTTCTGCGGCTTTTTCTACCTGAATAGTTTCATGGATGTCACTAACAATGGGCACACCTAAGTCTTTTTTTATTTGCGCCAAGATTTTTAGACCTTCTTCGATCCCAGGACCACGAAAAGATTTTACAGATGAACGATTAGCCTTATCATAAGAGGCCTTGAAAACATATGATAACCCTAGTTTAGTACAGATATTTTTAACTGCTTGCCCAATAGCTAAGCTATGCTCGTAACCTTCTAGAACACAAGGGCCTGCCATTAATAATAAAGGATGCCCTTGTCCAACTTCATAATTACCTATTTTAACAATATGCATATTTCACTCCTTTCGCTGTATTACCAGCCTCTTTCCTATCATTAGTTTCAGTATATCTCTATATTACGCTTTATTTGTTTGTTCAAATATTTTATTGACCGCATCCAAGTCTTCCTTAGTATCAATACCAATACCTTGAAAATCACTAGTTAAAACTTTTATTTTAAAACCATTTTCTAAAACACGCAATTGTTCCAAAGACTCTATTTGTTCCATAGGAGTTGGTGCCAAAGCCGCGTACTGTAAAAGAAAATCTCTGCGATAAGCGTAAATGCCTACATGTTTATAAACCTTGAAATCTTCAGGCTTTTTACGCGGATAAGGAATCAGGCTGCGAGAAAAATAGAGAGCATAATCATGAAAATCCGTTACTACCTTTACTGCATTAGGATTATCATAATCCTCCGGTGCCATTAAGGTTTTCAGAGTTGCCATAGATAGCTGTGGATCTTTGATAAAAGCTTCAGCCAACAAATCAATAACTTGCGGCGTAATCATGGGTTCGTCTCCTTGAACATTAACTATAACATCAACATCAGGATATTTTAAAGCAACTTCAGCCAAACGATCAGTACCGCTAGGATGTTCTGATGAAGTCATTATAACATTTCCACCAAACCCTTTTACAGTTTCAACAACTTTTTCATCATCTGTTGCCACCAATACCTCTTGTGGTAACTTAGCTTGACACGCCCTAGTATAAACGTGCTGAATCATAGGCTTACCTGCAATTAATGCTAAAGGTTTCCCCGGTAATCTAGTAGATGAAAACCGAGCGGGAATCACACACATAACTTTCATTATCTTTTTATCTCCTTTTTGATGGCGTTAGAAATTGCTTTTTCGAAGTCATCCTGACCATAAGTAATTTGAATTTCCATATTTAAAACATAGAGAGGAACTTCTCTCTCAAAATAAATGAATTCGGTAGGGATTTTCACAGCATCTTTAGCCGTAGTGACCAACGCTTTTACTTTTTTATTAATAGCTCTATCCATGATATATTGCATCTCAACCATACCATAATCATGGTGATCGGGATAACGTATAGCTTCTTCAATTTCCAAACCTTCGTTGGTGAGCGTCTGTTCAAAAGAAGAAGGATTGCCAATAGCAGAAAATACCATAACAGACTGCCCATCAAGGTCTTCTAGAGGTAACGCTTGAGTTTTAATGCCTTTGTACCAATCAGCAATTTCTACGTAATTGCAAGGCCTATGCATACTCTCAATAATAGGAGCCTTATGATTGTACTTATGCAGAGTATCGCACAAAGTATCTCTGGAGATGCTGGAGCTTTGGTCGCTTTTGGTCAAAAGGAACAAACCTGCTCGATTCAAGTTTCTTAAAGGTTCACGCAATGTTCCCCGGGGAAGTAAACTGCCATTGCCGAACATATTCAAAGTATCCACCAAAACTACATCTAGGTCACGATACAGTTGCCAATGTTGGTATCCATCATCCATAATAATAACTTCAGCGCCTAATTTTTCTACAGCGAACTTGCCTGTAATAGCACGTTCCTTGCCAATAATGACCGGTATACCAGGTAAAGTCTTAGCCATTAAATAAGCCTCATCACCTGCTTCATAGGCTGTCATGAAAATCTTTTTACCGTCTGATACTACGCCAATCTCTTGATCCCAATGAGAACGGTAACCACGATTCAAAATAACAACCCTGTAATCCATTTCTTGAATCATAACGGCAACTTTCTGAGCAGTGGGAGTTTTTCCGGTTCCACCAACTGTAATGTTACCAATACTGATAACGCAACAATCTAGTTTAGCACGTGAAAAAATGCCCTTTTCATAAAGATAAAGTTTTATTCTTACCCCTATCTCGTAAAGCACAGAAAAACCTCGTAAAGTTGCCAATACCAGCCAATCAATAAAATTATTATCTTGGCCATGAGACAACTGCATTAAATATTGAGTAACTGCGTCCCCTGGCCGCATACGCGGGCTTACTTCATCATTTATATTTCTGGTGTTAACTTTATAATGAGCATTAACCATACTCTCAGTCGCAGTTATTTTCAACAATTCCTGTAAATACTCAATAGTCCGCACCGCAGCTCCGCGGTTTTCATGAATGACTTGTAAAGAGGCCTTCCCCATTCTAGCACGCAAATCATCATCTCTAAAAACTTCCAACAATACATCTGTTAGCTGCCCAGCATCTTCTATTTGTTTGCAGGCGCCAACTTTAGAAAGCAGTGCAAAAGAATCTTTGAAATTATACATATTAGGCCCAACAATAATTGGTTTAGCATGAGCGGCAGGTTCCAATACATTATGACCACCATGCTTAATTAATGTCCCACCAACAAAAACGGCATCTCCTACAGCATAAATGCGTCCTAATTCACCAATGGTATCAATAATAATGACAGGATATTGGACTCGCGGGGAAGGTTCTTTCAAAAGCTTAGAACGCAAGCCGGTTTCCAATCCATATTGCTTTGCCAACTTAACAATTTCGTCTGTTCTCCCTGGTTTACGTGGTGCTATAACTATTCTTGCTTTGGGAAACTCCTTACGAATAACATTAAAGGAGTCAAACAAGGCTGCTTCTTCTGTAGGATGAGTGCTTCCCCCTACTAAGACGGGATAAGCATCCATAAGTCCAAGCTCTTCTTTATAACGCGTTAAATCTTCAGGGGTAACTGCAGCATAGGTCTGGTCAAATTTAGTATTTCCTGTAACATATATCTTACGTTTTTCCGCTCCCAAATGAGCAATATAGGCCGCATCTATGGAAGACTGCATACAAAATCTAGTAACAGATCCCAACATGTCTGATAGGATACTGAATAAATAGCGATATGATTTTACGGATTTATCAGAAATTCTACCATTAACCATCATAACAGGTATCTTGCGTAATTTAATAGCACGTAGAAAGTTAGGCCACAGTTCTGTTTCTACCGGCATGAAAACACGTGGCATAATCCGTTTTACAAAAGACTCTGAAATAAATGGTAAGTCTATAGGGAAATAGATAATAGCATCGGCTTCCGGAATAATTTGATTGGCCATATCATACCCGCCCGTAGTTACTGCTGATACTAGAATTTTCGCCTCAGGCATCGCCTTGCGTATTTCCTTTACCAAAGGACTAGTAGCTACAATTTCACCAACAGAGGCTCCATGAATCCAAATACAATCCTTGTGAGCTACTGCCGCTATTTCTTCATCGCTAATCCTCCCCATGGACTGCCTAAACCGCCTGGGAAAACCCTTTTCTTTGAAGAAACGCCAAATAAAATATGGCAGTATGAAAATAACGAACACTATTAAAATTAAACAATTATAGACTATGTAATACATGAATTATCCCCTTTGTAATTGCGCCGTCTTGAACTGAATGTCATGAAGATGGGCATAAAGGCCATGTTTGGCCATAAGTTCTTGATGAGTACCTATCTCAGCAATTTGTCCCCTATCTAAAACTATAATCTTATGAGCGTTTTGTACTGTGGACAAACGATGGGCAATGACAAAAGAGGTTCTTCCCACCATAAGGCGATCTAAGGCTTCTTGCACTACTCTTTCACTTTCCGTATCCAACGCGGAGGTAGCTTCGTCTAAAACTAAAATTCTTGGATCTTTAAGAATGGCTCGCGCAATAGAAATACGTTGACGTTGACCTCCGGAAATATTAACTCCGCGGTCACCCAGGCTAGTATCATAACCTTGCGGTAATTCCAAAATAAAATCATGGGCATTAGCAGCCTTGGCTGCCATCTCAACTTCTTCTTTAGTCGCTTCTAACCGACCGTATAGTATATTATCATACACACTGCCGTTGAAAAGCGTTGTTTCCTGTGGCACTATACCTACCTGAGTGCGCAGGGAGGAAACAGTTACATCTTCAATATCATGTCCATCGATAGTAATTTTCCCACTGGTAACATCATAGAAACGAGGTAGCAAATTAGCAATTGTGGATTTCCCTGCACCTGAAGGACCAACTAACGCCACTACCTGCCCAGATTCAACTTTGAAAGAAACATCCTGCAAAACAGGTTCGTTCTCGTTGTAGGCAAAACCTACGTGTTGAAATTCTACTGCTCCCTGGACCGGAGGCAAAACAATAGCGTCAGGTTTATCCTTAATTCCATCTTCTAAATCTAAAATATAGAATACTCTCTGAGCGGCTGCCAAAGCTTTTTGGATACTTCCAATAACTCTTGTTAATCTCTTAATGGGGTTTGAAATATTAACGGCATAAACCAAAAATGCGACTAACGAACCCGGTGTAATTTCACCATGTATAACGCTTCTGCCACCAAACCAAATAATGGCGGTAACGCCAAGGGCTGCAACAAATTCAATAACCGGGGTTAAAATTGCCATGAGTTTGGCGTTTTTCATATTGGCCTCAAAATTTGCCATATTTTCACGCTCAAACCTATTTATTTCATATTCCTCTCGCACAAAAGATTTTATTATACGAGCGGAAGACAAGGTTTCTTGCAAAACAGAAGTAATATCCGCCGTACATTCTTGTATGTTGTAGCCAGCAATACGAATCTTTTTGCCAAACACATCCATAAGCAAAAGTACCACAGGAAAGGTACAAAAAGTGAAAAGTGTTAGCTTCCAATCCAAATAAATCATTGCACCCACGGAACCAATAAGTATGCAGCCCTCGGTAATCATATCGATTGTGTTTTGTACCATAGCAGATTGTAGTGCGGAAACATCATTAGTTACATAACTCATTATAGTACCCAATTTGTTTTTATCATAAAATGAAGTGCTTAGCTGCTGCATCTTACGATAAACCGCTCCACGAATATCAATAACAACCCGCTCTCCTACATAACTCATTAAATAATTTTGGCCATAGAAGAATATCCCTCTGGCAAAAAAGATAGCTACGATACCCAAGGCAATTAAATTTAAGAGATGACTATCTCTTTCTGAAAAAACCTGATCAATAACATCTCGAATAATCCAAGGGACATACAAATTGCCACAGGCGGCTAAGGCTGTGCAAAGAGCCGCTAGAAGCAGTCGTGGTAAATAGGGCTTTATATAGCTAAGTATGCGTAAGTATAGGTTCATTTATGTTCTCCAGCCTGTTTTAATATTAATTTTGCCACCCGTTCTACAGCACCGGATGTGCCTAATTTTTTTACAACATCTTTTAATTCTTTGCGAATCCGTGCATGTTCTGATGGCTCTAAAAAGTTTAAAACTTCTTTGGCCATATTGTCAGGAGTCATTTCCTCTTGAATTAACTCCGGTAAAATCTGACGACCGGCTACAATATTAGGCAGCCCAATATGAGGAATACTAACTAAACATCTAGCAATAGCAACCGTTATAGCCGAGGTTTTATAGCATATAACTGATGGCAAACCACATAAAGCAGCTTCCAAAGTAACGGTACCACTAGTAGCCAAAGCCACGTCAGCTACATTCATAATATCATAGGTATCTCCTTCAACAATACGTACTTCTACCCCTGCCACTGCTATTAATTCTTTTAACATTGCCAACGGAATTGTTGAAGCTCTGGGGACGACAAAATCCACCCCTGGCTTCTTTGCTTTAATAATTTTTAAAGCCTTAAGCATGGGTGGCAGCATATTTTTAATTTCTTTTATGCGGCTGCCTGGCAACAAAAGTACCAATGGATGACCATCACGCTTACCTGCTTTCGCTTTGGCCGCAGTGTCGGATATATGTAATTTCACTATATCCACTAGGGGGTGTCCGACAAATTCTACATCAGCACCGGCTGCTTTATATAGATCATACTCAAAAGGAAAAATTGATGCCACTTTATTCACTAATTTTGCTACATCCCTTGCCCTTCCTTTACGCCAAACCCAAGCGGAAGGTGCAATATAGGCAACAATTGGTATTCCCATTTCTTTTGCCATAGAAGCTATCCGCATGTTGAAATCCGGATAGTCAATAGTAACAAAACAGTCAGGGTGCCTATCCTGCATAAGCTTCCGAAAGTCTTTTTTTAACTTATATAATTGTGGCAGCTTACGAAGGACTTCAACTGTGCCCATAACACCATGGTCTTTAATATCAAAAACAACTTCACCACCGGCTGCGCGCATAGCTTCTCCGCCCATACCGTAAATCTCTGCCGTTGGTTCTAAAGCCAAAATAGCCTTAGTAAGGGCTGCTGCGTGCAAATCGCCTGATGCTTCACCGGCAGAAAGAAGGATTTTAATCACAAAAAGCACTCCCTTAGTTTATTGATAAATATTATTGAAGAAAAAAAAGTATTTTTGCACAAAACATCACACTGTATTATAACACAAAAATAGAGTGGACGCTTGTCCACTCCAAAATATTCAGCATTTTTTTGCCTGTTTGGCGACTACCGTTATATTGTGAGCGTCTGCCAACGCTAGCATCTTCTCTCTGTCCACTAATAAAGTGCGTCCTGCTTCTACAACAAGACCAACAGACCCAGCCGCAATCATGGCTTCGATGGTTGCGACACCAACGCTTGGCATATCAAAGCGATTATCTTGAGCAGGTTTTGCAGTTTTTGCTACAATAACATTCTTGCCTAAGGTTCCTCCGCGCAAAATACATTTATCAGTACCTTCAATAGCCTCTACAGCCATAATAGCCTTATTCTTCACCACTACTGTTTGCCCAATATCTAACCCACCAATTTTTTTTGCCATGGAGAAACCATAGTCCATATCTTCCATTTCTTCCATGGTAGGTTGTCTTTTGCTTAAAACGCCTGCTTTAGGCATCAAAACTTGTAAAAAGAACGTCTGATCTATAACCTCTATACCTTTTGTAGAGAGCTTTTCTACAATAGCCCGCATAATCGTATCATCATGCCTATCAGACAAGGAAGATAATAGTTTTACAGCTTGCCAGTCCGGAACTATAGCACCTTCACTGTATAAAATTTCTTTCGTTACTTTGCCAATCATGGTAACTACTTTAATTTCATTTTTACTGAGAATCTCTAATATTTTGCCCAATTTGCCTATGTGGGTACTATAAAAAGTATCCGCAACCTTGGATAATTCTTCATCTACGCCCGGAACCACACCAATAACTACGGTTTTATATCCTGCCGCCTTCGCTCCTCTTACAACTTCAACAGGCAAATGCCCCACACCAGCTAATATTCCTAAGGTTTTGTCCATAAGGTATCCTACTCCTTACTGCCACGAGCCGTCGCACGACAAATACCACGTTCTACATTGCGCAAAAACCGCATAAAATGTTCTACTTCTTCACAACTATCAAGCTCTTGTTCCATAACACTTATAGCCTCTTGAAGAGTATACCTGCTACGATAAAGAATCTTAAAAGCCTGCTTCAATTCTTCACGGGCTTTTGGTGAAACGCCTGCTCTGGAAAGTCCTACACTGTTTAAGCCTGATACATGGGCAGGATTTCCTGCTACGATAACGTAAGGCGGAATATCTTGAGTTATCTTGCTCATACCTCCGCACATACAGTTGCGACCGATTTTTGTGAATTGATGCACTGCAGTCAAACCGCCGATAACCGCCCGATCCTCTACAATAACATGTCCTGCCAAAGTAGCTACATTACTCATAATAACATTATTACCTACCACACAATTATGTGCTACATGAGTATAAGCCATAAGCAACACGTTATTTCCCACACGTGTCTCATTGCCTTCACCTACTGCGCGGTGAATGGTTGCGCATTCATGCACAACTACACCATCACCTAAAATTGTGCTAGTTTCTTCTCCCTTATATTTCAAATCCTGAGGTGCAGCGCCAATACTTGCCCCCGGAAAGAACTCGCAATTTTTTCCAATAGTGGTATAACCATCAATAACCACATGTGGATGAATAATTGTGCCTTCCCCAATAGTTACATGTTCGCCTATAACCGCATAAGGTCCAACTTGTACATTTCTCCCTAACATCGCCCCGGGATAAACGATAGCTGTCTCATGAACTTTACGTATTGGCATTACTGCTGAATCAAATCCCATAATTTTCTCACTCCCAATAACTATTTAAAAAAATATCGGCTATATAATCACGCTATCACAGAAAAATTTGACGTGCTAAAATATAGGTAATTTTGCATTTTTTAGCGCATTTACTCTCAAATACTCAATATATCTACCCAAAAATGCCCTTTTATTCTTTAGGGTCCATAATGGCAAAAAAGAATTCTCCCTCGCAGGCCAATTCTCCATCAACAGTGCCTCTACAGCTAATTACCCCCATAGTCCCTCTAACTTTAGTAACTATGGCTGTGGTGACCAATTGATCGCCAGGCACAACTTGTTTACGAAAACGAACTTTATCAATTTTACCAAAAACAGCAATTTTCCCTCTGTTTTCTTCCGGATAAAGCATTGCTACTCCACCCACCTGTGCCATAGCTTCAATTAACATAATACCAGGCATTATAGGATCTCCGGGAAAATGTCCCATAAATTGAGATTCATTCATAGTAATATTCTTTATGCCTACCGCTCTTTTCATTGGTTCTAACTCCAAGATACGATCAACTAAAAGCATAGGATAACGATGTGGAAGAACTTTTTGAATTTCTCTAATGTCTAGTGTAATCATGTTTTTACTCCTTGCTTCAAATTTATCATTACGATAATCTTTATCATTACGATAATCATCTATCTGTTTTGCTACATTAGCATTAAACGCGTGTCCTGTTTTCATAGCAATAACATGTGCTTGAATCGGACCCAGCAAATATAAATCACCGATAACGTCTAAAATTTTATGTCTAATAAGCTCATCCTTAAACCTAGGCACAGACAAAATCTTGTCTGTATCGAAAACTACTACGTTTTCTGTGGTTCCACCCTTACCCATGCCCATTTTTCGCATAGCATCTAATTCTTCTACAAAAGCTACCGTTCTAGCAGGGGCAATATCTTCCAACAATCTATCTTCTGTACACTCTAAGTCAAAAACTTGAGTTCCCAGCATGGGATGAGAATTTATAGAGGTAAATGTAATCCTATATCCATCATAGGGTAGTACACATATATAACGATCCTTGTCATAAACTGCAAATGCCTTATCAACCTTATAAACATTGCGTTTTTTGTCTTGTAGAACTCTTCCAACTTTCAATATTGCTTGTACAAAGGTATCCGCGCTTCCATCAGCTACCGGAGGCTCAGGAGAAGACATTTCTACAAAACAATTGTCGATTCTCGTCATGGCTAAAGCAGACATAACATGTTCTACAGTAAAAACTTCAGCGTTATTTTCGCTAAGTGTAGTTGCTTTCAGCGTAGAAGTCACATTAGCAGTAACAGCTCTGACATGTGGTTTATTGGGCAAATCCGTGCGGATAAAAACAATCCCCGTATCTGCAGGTGCCGGTACCAACTTAAGTTCTACCGGTTTGCCTGAATGTAGTCCAATGCCATTACACGCTACTTCCGCAGCTAGTGTTTGTTGCTGCAAATTTTCCATTAAGCCTTTTCCCCTTCCATAAACTTCCTGTATCTTTCTTTACCATCTTTCCAACGATCGTGCACCCAAAACCACATAGCAGGATCTTGCACAATTTCATGTTCAGCAATTACTATCAGTTGCTCCATTATACCATGCACGTCTTTTTTTCTATCAGCTGTTTTAGGAGTATAAAGCGGCGGCATAATATTAACAGTAAGCATCCCATCTGCACCATTATGAATAAAAAACGGAATTATAGGTGCGCCGTGCAACCGCGAGAGCAGTGCCGCTCCAGGCGGTACAATTGATGGCTTACCAAAAAATGTAACCGGCTCACCATCTGCCCCTGTATCTTGGTCATATACAATACCTAATAAATTTTTGTCCCGTAAGATTCTATTGATGGCCAGCATACTGTTTTCGCCATGATTATATGCGACTTTCTGTCCTACCAGCTCTCTATATTCGTTAATAAATTTATCCATGCCACTGTTGTTTTGTTTACGGGCCACAGACAAAATAGGATAGCCCAAAAGTGCCATAGAAGCTCCTAGCATTTCCCAATTACCATAATGAGCCGTACACATAACAACGCCTTTGTGTTGACTAAAAGCGGCTTCCAAATATTCTTCCCCATTAACGGTAATTATTTCTCGAAAATTGCTTTTGTTAAGTAAAGGAAACCTTAGAACTTCGACAATCATACGCCCAAAACGAGTAACACTATCTTTGACTATAACTGCTGCTCTTTCCTCAGGTAAACCCAAACACTCCATAACGTTTTGTACTGCCATGTATTTTCGCCACTTGGGAACAACAAGCCATGCTATGAAACCTGTAAAATCAGCAAAAACCGTACGCACGAATCTAGGCGAAACGCACATTAGCCAGCTCAAAAATTTCATTGCCCAATATCCTAACACTTATGCCACCCCTTCTTGCTTAAAAAGTACAGTTAACGCCGGCATATAAATCATTGGAGCGCATTCCTATTTCAGCCTGTACAAGCTTGCCCACGGGAAGAGCAACGCCATAATTAAAATGATGTCCATCATATTCCAGTGCTAAGCTTAAATTTAAAACATCGCTATTAACTTTAAATTGTTTTTCCATAGCTACGAAACCATTTTGGAAACGCCCCGTACCTATCCCAACATGACCTCTAAAACCCCAGGGTCCTTCTTTAGTAGCAACTACATACCCTGCACGTTCCAGTTTATCACCAATATCTTCTATACCTACGGCTACTGCCGGCGTTAATAACGACTCAGATAAAAGTTGATATTTGGCACTAACCATATTAAAATCGCTTTCATGCTTGGGGTTAAAGCGGCTATACGCTACTTCCAAACTGGGCAAAACTGCTGCATTTACACCAAAAACATTACCATCTTCAGTCTGTTGCGCCATAACGGAGAACTCTCCCATAGTTCGCACGTGTGCAGAAGGTACGTTTATAACCCCTGAAATGGAACTTAACAATATTTTTGCTTCGCAAGGCATAGTAAATATTAAGCACCCCATAAGCGACAAAGCTCCAAAAACCTTTTTCATTTCCTTTTACCCCTTTATTTTTTCTCTTTTTGCAAAGAAGCGACAAGTTTTTCTAACGCTTTCAATCTATCATTAATAGTACCTATACGTCTCAATTGAACTTCCTGTTTAAGCCAGTCTCTATGTGGTCTAGCAGGAAACCCAGCACAAATTGAATCATCAGGTATATTATTTGTAATACCGCTTCTAGCGGCAAACACACAATTACTACCAATGCGTATGTGCCCAACACTGCCCACTTGCCCGGCAAAAGTAACATTGTTGCCAACTATGGTACTGCCAGATAACCCCACCTGAGCGACTACCATACAGTTCTCACCCAGAATATCATTATGTCCCAAATGCACCAAATTATCTATTTTTGTGCCAGACCCAATAATTGTACTTTCAACAGTAGCCCTATCAATACAAGTGTTATTGCCAATTTCCACATCGTCACCAATAACTACATTGCCCACCTGCAGGACCTTACTATGTTTACCATTTTCTGTAATATACCCAAAACCATCGCCGCCAATTACAGCCCCAGCCTGCAAAATGGTCCTATTGCCAATGACACAACTCTCTCTAACCGTAACGCAAGAATAAAGCACACAGTTCTCGCCAATTTTAACATGCCGCCCTACATAAACATGAGGATAAATAACCGTACCATCACCAATAACTGCGCCACCACCAACATAAGCAAATGGTAAAACTGCCACGTCTTTGCCTATGGTAGCCGTAGGATCAATAAAGGCATATTCACTTACGCCTTTCGTTACTTCTTCCGGTGGCCTGAACAAGGCCAAGAGCTTCGCAAAAGCTGCCCTAGGATTTTCCACTCTAATAACAGGTTTACCTGTGAATACAGCGTCCTTTGGTAGCACTAAGGCTCCAGCAGCTGAAAGTGATGCGGCTTCAACATTAGGTGGAACAGCAAAAGAAATTTCCTCAACAGTCGCCTCTTCCAATCCATTAACACCTTTAACAATAAAATCAGTATTAGCCCCTTCCAGTTCTCCTTTTAAAAAGACGGCTAATTCTCCCAATGTCTTTTCCATTTCTTTCCCTCCATATTCATAGCTCGTAAAATATTTCGCGAACCTTTAGGGCGCAACTGAATGTTCGCCAAATATTTTAAAAAAGGCGGACGTAAAAGTCCGCCCCTCAGCAACTATTATTTCATTTTTTTCGCAATATCTTCTGTAACATCCACTCCGCCTTGTGGAACTGCTTCTTTAACCAAAATAGCTCCCAGTTTCTTCTCTTTAGCAACTTCGGCCGCCGCCGTTTCAAAACTAGCTTTTAATTTATTTTGTGCATCAGCTTGTAACACTTGCATTTTAGCACTTTTTTCTTGTACTATCTTCTGTGCTTCTTCTTGACTCTTGCCTTCAGTTTCTTTCATCATTTCTTCTTGTAAAGCTTTGCCCTTAGTCATTACATCTTCTTTAATAGTCTTGTAAGCAGTGCTTTCAGTTTCAATTTTCTGCATGTCAACTACACCAAATTCTGCGCTACGTCCACAACCAAAAGATACCGCCGCAAAAGTTGCCAACATTGCTATTACTAATAATTTTTTCATGTTTTATCCCTCTTTATTTTTAATTTGCTATATTTTTAATTTCAGTGCAAACATCATCAGTAACATCTACCCCCGAAATATTAGCCTTTACATCTTTAATAACTAAAACATATTTTTTATGCAAAGTAACTTTCTTCAGAGCACTTTCAATGTCACTGTTAATACTATCTAAAAGTTTGTCGTGTGCCTGTTTTTTTAAATCAATTTGCTTGTTCATAGAATCAATAAGTTTTTCTAACTCTGCAGGGCCTTGTTTTAATTGTTCTGCTGTACTCCCCTGGATACCCATAGATTTACCTAACAACTCTGCTTGAAGTTCTTTAGCATAATCAGACATGGATTTATGAGCGGCCACCATCTCCGGGGCCATTTTTTTATCAACCAATTCATTGCGTTTTCGTGCTATTGCAGCCAAATCATTGTCTCTGGCTTGCAAAACATCGTTTAGTTCTTTAACGAGCGCTGTCCTGCCGCTTGTAGTCATTCGTACGCTTTCTAGCTTAATACGCAAATTGACAATGGGCAGCCTATATTCTTCTTCTACTGCGTCTTTATCTTTGGCTAATTGCTCGTCAGCTTCTCTTATTGCGGCTCTTTCCAACTTACGTAACCGCGCATTTTCTGCCGCTTCACGCTCAGCCATACGAGTAGCAAATTCTGCCTGTGTGTAGTTTTGTTTACCAGTAAGCTTCATCTTGGCAAGATTATCTAAAAGCTGAAGCTGTTTTCTCCCCAAAGAAAGTTGCTCATCTCTCAGCCGGGTAACTCTTTCTACGGCCTCTGTAGATTGAGTCAGTTTTTTATAATTAGGATGTGCCTTCATGGCTTTTTGCCAATCAATAACGGCAATAGCCGGAACATCTTTTTTCATTCCTAAATTACCGCAGGCGGAAACCAGCAAGGCGGTAGCTGTAAATATACATATAAGCCAGCGCAAGTTATCCCTCCTCAGTAAACAGTACAAAAGCCGAGCAAAAGCTCGGTCGTAATTGTATTATTTTTTCAATTCAGCATTAACGTCAGCTGTGACATCTAAGCCGCCGTAAACAACGGCACCTTTATCAACTACAACCGCCAACCCTTTTTTCTTGCCAACGGCTATAATAGCAGCATCAACTTTTTTGTTAATTGGAGCCAGCAATTCTTTATCTTTAGCACTTAATTCTTCTTGATATTGTTTCATCAATTTTTGTTTATCGCTGTCATTCATGTCCTTACTTTTTTCCGTAAACTCTTTTTGCGCTGTTTCCACTGCGCTATTCATAGAACTCTGTACTTCCATGGTCCCCGGAGCATTTTTCATCACATCTTGATAATCGACTTTACCTATGGCTGATTCCATAATCAAATCAGAGGAAGATGATCCACCTATGCCACTTTGCGTCACTCCTAGTGCAAACAATCCCAGAATGAAAATTGCAGCAACGCCTAAAGAAATAACTTTTACATTTTTCTTATTAGCTAATTCCATCATTTTGCTATCCCTACTCTCTTAAAATTGCCAAGTAATAATTTAACCTAATAATTATAGCAACAAAGGCTAATGCTTTCAACCATTTTTACAAATTTCCCACTATGCGCAGGTAGGTCTTATCTTTAGAATAAACATATTCTGTACTTAAAAATTCATGAATTCGATAACGAATGCCAAACTCATTACTGTTTGGCCCACTAAAATGTTCTATTCTTATTTTCCATTTTGGAGAAAATTTGTATTCAAACTTATAATTATTTTCCCCAGCTGAAATTCTTCTGGAATAACCTATAGAAGCATCGCCCAATTTACGCATATAGCCAGGGGAAAAATCCCACTCCGCAGGATTAACAATAACAGAAGCTTCTGCAAAAATTTCATCAGCCCCTGAAATATATTTACCAATATGAGCAACCCCAGAAATATTATGCCCATCTCGGCCCACATCGCCATAGCCTTCAAACCAAACTTTATAACGTGGTGAATCTAGCTGTGCCTCTACTATTGTATCAGTTCCCGGAACAATGGTTATGGTAGGTACAATACCATAAAGTTTAACCGCCTTTTGCTGTCGTAAAACCTTCAAAAGTCTTTGTCGCACGCTTTCTAGATTATCATTAATATATTGTATAGGCAGACCCCGAAGATTATTTACTTCCCTGCCGAAAATATTTTTAGTATCCAAAAAAAGAATATTAGGCATATTATCCGACATTATTTCCAGATGCACATTTTGCACTAATTTACCCACAGGATAAATCACCACTTGCACAACAGCCTTGTCTTCCTGCCTGCTTAAATCAATAGCTGCTCTGAAATTAGGCAAAGCAACAGAAACGTCAGACCTAATCAGCTCTCTTAAAATACCACCAGCCCAATCAGTTGCATCTACCGAAGCCCCAAGAACCGTGTTTTTTATTTGTGCTTGCAACTGTGGCATTTTTTGCAAAAGTTCTACAGCCATATTGTCATCAACATCAGAAAAACGAATATCTACCTGTACATCTTCAATAACTTTACCCCAAGGTGACAACTCTATATTGACTTGCGTCGTAGGTCCTAAAATCAAACTCACCTTTTCTACTTGATAACCGGTTAATACCCTGTCGGCTACCTCTTGCAGCAAATTTGAATAGTCCGATTGGGACTTCTCAATTTTCCCAATTTCCCTGTCCATTAACAACTGTTCTGCAACCACCTGTATACTTGCGGTCATTCTCGCCAGCAAAGTATCACTGGCGTGATGGCCTGCATCTTGAATCTTCACTTGTACTTGCTCAATAGGAGCAGCAAATACTATTGTTGGCAAGAACATGAGAACAAAGAGAAGCCCGAAAATGCTATAGCAACTTTTTATTCTCACTTAACGTCCCTCCCCAATATTTACTCTAGAATTGTCCACCAAAGCTAAAGTGGAACCTTCCACCATTACCACCATTTAGCGGGATACCATAGTCTAACCGCAATGGGCCAAGGGGAGAATTGATACGTAAACCAATACCGGCACTATACTTCATTAATCCTAACTCAAAATTACTTTCATTATAATCTTTACTCCAAGCATAGCCCGCGTCAGTAAAGACCACTCCCTGTACTTTTTTAACTAATGGAATTCTATATTCTACGCTGCCACGGAGCATACTGTTACCCTTAAATATATCATCGCGGTATCCGCGAAGAGTGTCACTTCCACCTACAGAAAATCTTTGACTAAGAGGCATATCCCCATTGGCAAAACCAACGCCTAAGTTCACCGCAATAACATTATTTACCCCTTGGCGATAATAATAACGATAATCAGCGCTATATTTTTGGAAGCTAAAATCACCGCCAAAAGAAGCCACTTCCACAGAATAATTATTTCTCTTCCCTTCATGTGGGTCATAGATATTATCTCTACTATCTAATGTACGAGCAAAAGTCACACTGCGTGTAAGGCCAAAATTCTGTGCCTGTCTTTCTGCAATAACTGCAGCGCTTTGTTGCGTACCATCAAGATCGTACCCTTCAAAATACTGATACTTATAACCATCAACCGGCTTAACATAAATATCATCTCTATTTTTCAGAGTTATAGAATTAGTTATAAATTCATTATCTGTTACACGGCTAAAGGATATTTCTTGCCCGCGCCTCTTTTTATAGTAACGAGCGATTTCATCACTATCACGATTATAATCAACATACTCATTGGTCATGTCGTAAATAGTAACCCCCATAGTAGTTTCTTTATTATCTATCCAAGGACGCACATAAGATAACTCATAGTTTTTATTATAAACATCATCACCGCCAAACTCCCAGCGCAAATTAACCTTATCACCGGTACCGCGGAAATTCTTGTCTCCAACAGAAATCATTCCCAAAATACCATCAGCATCACTATAGCCGGCACCAATACCAAAGGTTCCCGTGCTCATTTCTGCTACAGTAATTTCTACAACCACTGTATTTTGCTGTTGGCCTGGATTTAATTTAATGTTAACATCCTCAAAATAACCTAGATTATAAATACGTTGCATGCTACGACGAGCTGCCTTTGCATTAAAAGGCTGCCCCTTCTTTAACTTCATTTCTCTGGTAATAACATAAGCTTTAGTTTTCGTATTTCCCTTTATTTTAAAATCTTCAACAACGCCTTCGTTAATAAGTACGGCTAAATGACCATTAGGCAACAAGCGGATATCATTGACACGAGCTAAAATATAGCCCTGTTTACTATATTCGCTTTCAATTCTACGTGCTCCTTCGTTAACTTTTTTTGTATTAAGCACTTTACCTTTAGGAATATCCACCATTTTTCTTATTTCGGCAGTAGAAATTTTTGTATTGCCCTCTACATCTAATTGTACAAAGGCTGGATTTTCCATAATCGTGTAATCAATTTGGACACCTTCAGGGACTTCTCTAAAACTAGGTGTAACTTCATAAAATAGGCCGGTTTCATATAATGAGCGCATATCCGCCTCAAAGCCATCAGCCGTAAATGTTGTTCCTGGTTTCATTTTAAGAACTTCTTTGATTTTTTCTTGGTCCAAATTATCAACACCAATTAAACTTACTTTGGCAACCATGCTGCCAACATAAGGTGCCGCTTTAGCAGCATTATCTGCAGTTTTGCTTTGTTCATTTTGTAAAGCGGCCTCAGGCATCACGGATTTAGAAAGAGGTTCTACTTTCAGCTTACCTTCAGCAGCTTCAACTTTCGGTTTGTTTTCTAACGGCTGACTAACTGATACCTCGGCGTACACAGGCGACGTTAAAAGCAATGATGTCAATATACCTGCGGCTAACGGCTGCCAAATTTTTCTTTTTTTCATGTTAAACCCCCTAATTTGATTCACTTAATTTCTTGCGTGCTACACGCACTAAATTGCGCATTTCCTGAGTTTCTGCCAAAGGCCTACTCTTAACTACTTGTGTCGTTGAAACATTTTGTTTTTCTAATAAAGATTCTGTTTCTTTTGTTTTATATTCTGTACCGCTGCCATTTGTAGGCATAGCGTTAACATTTGTAGCTACAACTTCTGCCCTTGTAGGGGTTATCAGCGGTTGTGGTTGTGTGGTCTGCACAACATTTATTACAGGCGTTATTTGTGTAGCCGCCAACTCGCTTGGGTTCATTGTGCTTTTCGCCCAAAACCAGCTGGCCACCCCTACCAAAACAAGAATGCCAGCAATACTTATAGCCAAGGTCTGTCTTGCCCAAAAGCTTTTAGATCCACGTTTTTCTCGCAAAAACTGCATCTGAGCTTCTGCTAACATTAAGTCTAATTCTCCCCGTGCACCATTGTGGGCCTTAAAGTTTTCCTCAGCATTTTTTAAATTACTTTGCAAAGTTTTTATCTGGTCACAAATACCTTTTCTTTGCCTTACCATTATACCGTCACCGCCTTAAAAACTATACCGATACATAGTCCTAATAAGCACTTACTTCTCCGCCTGTCATTAATAGCGATTTTAACATTATTTCTAAGCTTTACTTACTTTTTCTTCATTTTTAAGCTAATTATCACTACCAGCTATCTTTTCTTCAAATCTGCCATTAACCGTGATAACATGCCTCGCACACGTCGCACACCTTTTTTCTGTAGTCGATAAACATGCCCGGTAGTCACATTAATTGCAGCTGCAATATCTATTGGGCGTTTATCTTCCAAATAAATGGCAGATAGTACTAGTTGCTCTTTATCCGGCAGCCTTTCCATAGCCGCTAAAACTCGTCCGGAGAGAAAATCTCGCTCCGCCTGCTCAGCAGGAGACTTCTCTGGTGAGATTAGCATATCTGACCAGGAAATTCCGCTGCCTGCAATAGCTTCACTATCTAAAGATAATGTGCTACCACCATATTCTGAATTTAAATAATCTATCATCCTGCCCTTTATGCGATGTAAAGCGAAAATACTGAAAGCAACTCCCTTGGTATAATCAAAACGTTCCGCTGCTTCCAAAAGCCCAACAGTCCCTTCTTGAATTAGTTCCAACACCTGTTCTGAAGAAAGTTTAAATGATAGAGCCGTCTTGAAAACTAAGGGCTGGTAGGACCGCATAAGCAAATTATGTGCATCCGCATTTCCGTTGCCACTTTTTTCCCAAAGAGAAATTTCTTCCTCGCGAGAAAGTAATTTTATTTTTCCCAATTCTTCTAAATATTTGCTAAGCATATCCTACCTCCTTTCTTTGCTTTAAAATGAAATCTGATATTGAATCCCATACCATCTTCTATTTTTTTCATCTTTGGAGAAATTCAGGTTGATTTTATCCGTAATATCATATTCTGCAAACACGCTATGGTATTCTCTATCAAAACTAGTTGAATAACCCACCATGGCATTTTTCATAAAATGCTTGCTGACTAATACATTATACTGGTTTCTATCCTCATTAGTAAAGTTTTCTGCTTTTAAGGCATCAATATCAAACCCAATGCTTGAACGAACATTGCCATTATATATTCTGAATTCATCAAAAGCAAAGGTTTGTTTGACAAAATCTTCTATATCTCCCATAAATGTCATTTGCAGGCCTGCGTCCAAAAGTCCTTGAACATTAGCATTATTAACGCTACTGCTAGTACTATCATCCGTAGTTTTTAAGGTCAACATACGTAACAATTCTGTCTGGCTCTTTGCAGGATTTGAAGTCAAAGAAACATTCAAATCATCTACGGACCCATCAGCTTTGGCTGTAATATTATAACGACTAAATCTACTAGTAGCCTCAAAGCTTACAGATGGCATTACACTGCCTGGGATTGGCCACGCCACTGATGCGCGTTTAATGTTAAAAGGTGTCCTAATATAACTAATAGTTCCCTTAGTAGCATCTATACTGCCATCCACGTTAGTAAATTTGGTACTTCCTGTAATATGTAACCCTCCTGCAATCCATAAGTCATACATGTATTTGTTGCGTAAATGAATGCTGGGTCCCAGCTCCACTGTTACATCAAGGCCTATATTAGAATCACTTTTGCCTATATCCGGTATTCCCGGAATATTCAACAATACATCATCTAACCTGATTGTGGAAGTCAATTGTGGACGATTACGTTTTTGTGTAACTTCGCCATGGGCGTTGATTGTGCCCTTAAAATAAGTTGATGCAATTTGGACTTTTTTAGCATCAAAGCTTAATAAATATGGTGCATTAGAAGCATCATTAAAAGCAAAGTTACCATTAGCTACGAAACGGCCCTCTTTGCCAATATTACTAGATAATTCTTTTAATGTTACTTGGTTACCGTTAAAAGCAACTTCCATTTTGAAATTATCCAGCAAAGTAGACATTTCCTTAATCTTAATAGTTCCTTTATCAACAAACACAGAGCCATTAATCCTAGGGTCTTCTAGAGTACCGCTAATATCTACGTTTCCCTTAGTATCTCCCGCCGCCCAATCGATCCATTTAGTTAGCGAAGGCAAAATTGCCAAGTTGGCATTATCCAACCTAACACTTAAATCCATCTGGGCATCTGGGTTTCTACGATTATCTTTAGCCCTTAGTAAATCTTCTGGGAAAGTGCCATAGGCACTGACTTTATAAACATCTTTTTGCAAAAGCAATTGTTCTAGCTTGAACATGTCATCCCGCAATGTCACCATGCCATATAAATTATCAAAGGAAACACCGGCTACCGTTCCCTGAGTTACCTGTAAAGAAACGTTACCATTAGGATTATCCAAACTACCGGTCAACTGTGCAGCAAAATCCATTTGTCCACCAAGGTCAACCGGATCTGCCATGAACGCCGTCAATATTGCAGCATTCACCTTATTGCAGCCAATTTCAAGATCAATCTTGCGCCCTTTGAAGTCTATCTTACCTTGGGCAGCCATAAAACCACCGGTTTCCTCTTCTGCTTTCATATTCATTATCTGCAAAAGTCCTCTTTTGTAGAATAAATCAAAAGCAATATCCTTAAAAGGAACACTGCGAATCTTGCTTTTGTTGATTTTGCCTTTTATACTGATTCCGCTACCTTTGCCGTCTTTATTGATAAGAATTTTACCATCTAACAACCCTTCCATAGCAAATTCTTCTTTAGCCATTTTAAGTAATGATTTTACATTACCGCCTGTAACATCTAACGTTCCTTGAAGCAATCCTTCCCCTAAATCCAATAATAATGATGCTTCATAATCTCCCCCAGCCTTCTGATGGAAGGTCCCATTTAATTTATTTCGTGTTCCACCACTACTTTCCAGAAAGAAAGCAAGACCTGTTAATTCTTCCCCATTTATTTTAATGGAGTTTGACGTTAGTGCACCGGCAAACATAGGTAAGTTTCTAGTTCCATTTATCCTGCCGCTAAAATCTACCATGCCCTCAACATCTGCATAATTATTAATCTGAGGTATACGTGCTAAATGTATTTGCCTTGCATCCATTACAAAATCTAAATTCCCGGCAGCGTCCATGTTACCATCCAAATCGATATTTGTAGTCAATGTTTTGATTTTGAAGCCTTTTAACGTCAAAACACCCTGATTGTAACTGTATTCACCGGCAACATCATCTACCAAAAATTTCTTACAGCTGCCATCCCAAGCGTGCATTTTTCCAACAATATTTAGATTGTTAAGTGCTCCGGAGATATGTGCTTCATTGGTTAAATTACCTGTTATTTTTGCCGTAGGTACAAAATAGTCGGAAATAGGATCTATCCGCACGTGCTTTGTCGTAAGGTTAATATCTAATATGGTCTGTTCTCCGCTAAAATCAATAAAACCATCAACCAAATGCCGACCTTGCAACATATTCAATTGCAATTGTTTTATTTTCAGTACGTCATCTTTAAAGGATAGAAAACCATGAGCTTCTTTAAATTTTTGCCCAAAAATTTCTCCTGCGCCTAGAGCTGCCATACCTTCAATGCTAGCCGAATGTATTGGACCCTGCACAGTGAACTCCCCTGATAAAGTACCATACCCATCCTTTTGTGCTAATTGCAAGAACGGACTAATAGGGAATTTCGAAATTCTTGCCTTAGCATCAATAACATCATTTTTCACCGAACCTTTAGCCACCATAGCTCCACCATCATCACTAAAGCCGCTAAAATTATTAATAACAACTGAGTCTTTATTTATATCTATATCTACATCTAAATTTCTAAAAACAGTTCCACGCCAGGTTAAAGTCATCAAGTTAGCAGACGTACTTAACTTTATAGTTTCGTTAGCCAAAGACCCCTCTAGCGCAACAGCACCATCAACAACAATACTCTCATTAGGCAATTGTGCCAAAGGCGCTAAATCAATATGTTTCATGTCTACATTGGCTAAAATTTTGCTTTCCGTCTGATCATATGTTGCGGTAATAGAAAGCTTACCGCCAGAATATTGAGCAGTAGCATCGGAAATCAATATTTTATCGTCTTGCATAGACAAAGGAACACTAACATTAGTCAAATTTTCTCCGGATATTACCAACCCCGGAGCAAATAGATTGCCTTTTACTAAAATGTTCTTTTGTGTGCCATTTAAAACCAAAGTACCACTAACAGCTCCTGCTACCGGAGAAGCAGGCATAACCTTAGATATATCAAATTTTTCTAGCTGAATTGCTAAATCCTCAGCAGTAGGATTTTCTCGATTAGTAAAATCTATATTACCATTTATTTCAGCTTTTTCACCTTTTACTGTAACAGCAAGTTTTTCAGCAGTAATGGCCATTTCATGGAAATTAATCTTACCGTCTAAGGTTACAGGAATTCTGTCATTACCATTAATAACTGTTCCTGAAGCTTTAGAAAATTTACCGCTACCTGACATACCAACTCCATGACCATCGTTATACCACAAAAGATTCATGTCTTTAATATCTCCTGACATATTGCTTACAGGAATGTAATGTTCAATAAAAGCAGTGAATTCATCCAATCCGAAGGACTCAGTTTTAATTGCTAATGCTCCAACTCTGTCCTTATTTATTTTACCAACAATTGATAAAATTTCATTACGCAAAGATATATCTAAATCCACCGCATAATCAGGCTTGCCGGCAGCATCAATATCGCCTTGCACTCCTGCTGTCCATTTGCCATACGGGGTCGTCATAATCAATTGTCCATTATTAATATGCACTAGCCCCTTAAAGACTGTGCCTGGCTCTTTACTTTCTTTAACTAAGTCTTCAACATTCCATTTATCACTTTTATTCATACTTACTCGTACTACGGGATTGTTAATATAAATATTGCTAATAGCACTTACAACACTATACCCTGCCAGCCCCTTAAATAAACTAAACCCAATAACCACAGAAGGAGCCTCCGCTATTTCTACGCCAGAGTTATCGGACACTTTAAAATTCTTGGCCGTAAGCTCCAAAGTGTTAGAAACACTTAGTTCCCCAATATCAACTTTGCCATTAATATAATTAGTCGCAATAGTTTCTATGGTAGGAATGGCCGCAGTTAAATAACTGGGCACGACTATATTAATAACTACAAAATATAGCACTATTAGCAACACCACAAAGCCCAATGAATACTTTCTCGCCATGGACATGGGCAGTAATCTCCTTTAAAGGCAATTTTTATATAATCTAATCTTATGATGATAGAAATGGGTACAAGTCCAACATTCTATCTGTATAGTATACCAAATTTCCACATAAAAAAATACCGTTACGAGAAGAGTAGCGGTATTTTTTAAATATTTTCAATTAATCCACCAATACTGGAACGCCCATTGCCTTCTCCAACTTAGCATGAGACGTATTATAATCATACAAAGCCTGAATATAATTGTTCTTGGCTGTAGTTAATGACACTTGCGCATCAATAACATCAGTATTAGTACCAACGCCTGCTTGATATCGTACTAAAGCTATTTTGTATGCTTCCTCAGCTTCCGCTATTGCTACAGAAGTAGTACTAATACGTTTTTCTGCCTCACGCAAACTTAAATAATAAGTACGAACTTCCAACTGGACATTATCGGTAGTTTGGCGGTAAGTTTCTTCTGCATTTACTACGTTTGCTTTAGCAGCCGCAACTTTAGCAGCCGTTACACCATAGTCCCAAACATTCATAGATACCGTAACACCCACGGACCACTGATCATTTTTAGTAGCCGGCCATGCATTATTAGCCCAACCGGTAGACGCTGATACACCAACAGAGGGCATATTGCCGGAATTAGCTACTTTTTTTGCTGCTTTATTCATGGCGACATTAGCTTCAGCCTGATGAATTTCCGGGCGATTAGCCATAGCGTATGTCAAGCAATTATCTAAAGTGTAATTATAAGGTTTATATTCCAACCCTTCACTAACACTAAGATTAGTGGAAATTGGTAATCCTATTATATTATTTAAAGTTGCCACAGCCACATCATAAGTGTTTTTCGCTTTAGTCAGTGTTTGCTCAGCATTTGCCAACTCCACCTGACTACGAAGCACATCAATTTTTGCTACTACACCTACATTAAATTGAGCCTGAGTGTTCTTTAAATGCTCTGCCAATTGATTAACGGATTCTTTGTTCAAAGTAACTGTATTTGCAGCTTCCAAAACAGAATAATAGCCGTTAGTAGCACTTAATTTAGTTGCCTGGTAAGATTCATCCATACCATATTTATAATATTCATAATTTTTACTTGCCTTATCTATAGCCCCCGAAAGCGCTCCACCAGAATAAAGAGGGAACTCTACTGTAAGACCGTTTTTAAACGTCCCCGCAGGACCTGTTCCGTCACCATTCACATAATGATAATAACCACCACGTGTATTGCTGCTATTAGCCGTAACACTTCCCCAACGCGCACCTTTTGCTTGATCTTTTAACGCTTTAGCATTTGCTAATTCCGCATCTGAAATTTTTATTGTAGAATTATTAACTAAAGCCATGTGCACAGCTTTGTTTAAATTTAGCTCCGTTGTCGCTGCAAATGCAGTCTGCACTGTTAAAGCACTTAACACTAGTGCGGCTAAAAGCGTTTTTTTTGTTATATGATTTTTTACCATTTTAGCTCCTCCTGTTGGCACTGACTAAATAGTCAATATAGATAGATTATAGTGATTTCTTTACTTAAAGTCAACTTTATATTAAAAATAGCTACGAACACCAAGATATGCTGTATCTGAACTGTGTCTGTTAATATCCATGCTTTGAGCAATTAAGGAAAAATTCTTAGTCAGCGCTAATTCACCGCCAATTCTTAGTTTAGTATCATTAAAATCGTAAACATCAGTAAACAATTTGAAATTCTTACTGAGGTTATAATCCATACCTACACCAAAATAGCCCTGCATCAAGCCGGCACGAACACCAAAAGCAGAGTTCAGCTTTCTTCCGTAGTGCAAATCAAGTTTAGTATCATCCCCTATATCTGCGCCACCTATATACATAAAACTATTATCCTGCAAGGGAAGTCTAACCCCCATGTCTGTACGCCATTTACTATTTTTACCATTATACATAACATCTGCCTGAGCCTTAGCATCAGCAACAATCCCAAGCATTTTATTAGCTTTTTCGCTAGTTTCTCTGGCATTGTGAATAGTAGCCTTTAAATCGCTTTTGGTTTGTGGATCTGTAACAACACCCTGCAACGATGTTGCCATTTCTTCAATGCGTTTACTAGCTGTAGCCATATTTGCAGCCATTGCAGAAAGATTTCTACCTGTAGCTCCATCATTATCTGTGCTAGACATAAGGCTATTCATATGAGATGCCATCTCACTCATGTCGTGCACCATTTGCGAAATTTCTTGTTGGTTTTCAGAAGCTAAATCAGCCATAACCTTGCTAAAAGTATTTAAGTTTTTGCTAATAGCACTAGCATTTAAAAACCCATCTTTCATAGATTTTTGCACATCTTTATCCCCGAAGACATTATTAAACGCATCGGCAATTCCTTCTAATTTTGCCAACACCTTAGTAGAAGACTCCATAAAATCATCTAGTCCTTGGGCTTTAACACCTAAAACTTCTTCTTTGTCTTTGTAATATTCCCCATTAACACGCTTTGGCGGATCAACTGTTACAAATTTTGTTCCCATTACGCCATCCATGCCAATTGAAAAACGTGAATTGCGAGGAATTTTTGTTTTAGCATCAATTTTCAAAATAGCTCGTACTTTAGTACCCTGAACCTGTATATCTTTCACTTTACCTATTGGGACACCGGCAAAACGCACTTCATTGCCAATCTTCAGTCCGTTTACTTGATCATAAATTACATTAATGAAGTAGCCGCCACCTGTAAAGTTTAAGACACCTAGAAAAGAAATAATCATCAGAAAAAGGGCCAAGCCGGCTATTGTTAAAGCGCCAACTTTTACATCATTTTTCGCATTCACCGCCAGAACACTCCTTCCGTTTCTTTTCCACAAACAGCTCACCCCTGATAAACTGTTGTACTAGTTGATTTGAACTTTTTTTAATTTCTTCAACCGTTCCCATAGCTTCAATATGGCCCGCGTTTAGCATAGCTATTTTATCTGCAGCCATAAAAGCTGACGCCATATCATGTGTTACTAAAAGAGAAGTTACACCTAAAGTTGCTTTTGTTTTCAAAATTAATTCACTAATAACATTTGCCATTATTGGGTCTAAACCCGCGGTTGGTTCATCATAAAGCACTATATCGGGTTCTAGGGCAATAGCTCTAGCTAAACTCACCCTTTTTTTCATGCCTCCCGACAACACAGCAGGATAAGATTTTTCAGTGTTAGGCAATCCTACCATATCCAACATTTTAGTAACTATTTCTTGAATTTCTTTATCACTTTTAGTTGTGTGCTGCCGTAATCCAAAAGCAACGTTTTCGCCAACATCCAAAAAGTCGAATAGCGCTGAGTACTGAAAAACCATCCCCATATCTTTACGCAATTCGTTCCACTCATCTTCTGTGAAATCACATACATTGTTGCCTTTTATAATAATACGGCCACTGTCAGGTGCTAACAGGCCGATGAGTAGTTTAAGTACGGTGCTTTTACCACACCCACTAGGCCCAATAACTGCCAACGTTTCTCCTTCATAAACATTAAAACTAACTTTGTCCAAGATAATCTTAGGGCCAAATGACATACTAACTTCTTGGAACTGTATAATCGGTTCTGTCACCTTTTACCCCCCCTGCACAAATAAAATCACGGACAGAAAATAGTTCGTGACAAAAATCAAAATTATAGATAATACTACAGAAGCTGTAGTAGCAACGCCAACGCCCTCAGCTCCTTGCTGAGCCCCAAGGCCCTTATGACATCCTACAATAGCAATAATAGCACCAAAAAATCCCCCTTTAATCATACCACCAACGAGATCCCAAGGTTCAGTAAATACTTGAATAGAATCAATATAAGAATAACTACTGATATCAGCATAGTTAGTGGCTACTATCCACCCTCCTACGCTGCCTACCACATTAGCGAAAATAATAAGTATGGGAAGCATAAGTACAATAGCAATAAAGCGAGGCACAACTAGATAAGAAATAGGATTCGTAGCCATAACTCTAAGAGCATCTATTTGTTCAGTTACCTTCATAGTACCAATTTCCGCAGCAATTGCAGCTCCTATACGTCCAGCAACAACTACGCCTGCCAAAACAGGCGCCAATTCACGCCCCATAGCAATAGCAACTATACCACCAACAGAATCAGCGGCACCAAAGCGCACAAATTCCTTAGCAGTTTGCACGGCTAAAACCATACCTGTACACATGGTGGTAACCACAACTATGGGCAGCGAATCTGTACCCAATTTTGCCATTTGCCGCACAGTTTCTGCCACATTAGCTTCAGGCAAGCGACGGCAAGTTTCCCAAAAAAGATTAACTATTTTACCTGTACTGGCACAAGCTTTTATTATGAACTTTCCTACATATTCACAAAGTAAAGTAAAGTTCTTATCCATAAAGTCTCCTTAATAAACACAACGCTACATGTATCATTATACTTCATTCCAACGGATTTTTCCAAAATAATTTAAAAAAGCAGTGAAGCTACCTAAGCCTCACTGCAAACATTTAGCAATATTAAACTAATTATTACTTTGTTCCCACCTGCACCGTCAATTCTACCTCACCATTAGCAATGAAATCCAAAGGATATTTTTGTTTATATTTACTGCCTTTAATCATGGTGCGAAAGCCGGTAACAGCAGGATTTTGGACACCAGAGTTGGCAGTCTTTTCGCTGATTTTCTTCTTCAGATTAGGTAAAATGTCTACAATTATTTCATTGTTACGATCAGCTTCGTTAAAGTCCTGTAAAAACGCTTTAAACTGCAATTTTTTTTCTTCATTAGGGGCTACTGTCCCCTCTTCTTGTTGTTTTTTTATAAGCTTAGTTAGCCAAACATAGGCATTACCACTGCGAATAACAATATTCATCGGTCCCGGCTTTTGATTCTCGGGAACTTTAAATTCTATTTGCTTAGTGAAATTTGCAGCTCGATAAGGCTTAAATTCAATTGTTAACGGAATAATATCTCCGGGCTTAAATTTTTTGTTAGGCATTTTTGCACTGACTATTTCCGCAACTTCAAAACCCGATGTTATTTCAACATCAACATTAACATCGAAAATAGTCACTTTTTCAAATTTATTTTTCATCAACATGTCACAAGCGAAAGCCAATTCGCCGTTAGTCGCCTTGGCAATATCCGCATTATTGAAGAACATATTCTCTCTTTTAAGATTAATCTGTCCTTCATCTTCACCACGAGCAGTTATATTAAAACTAATACGGGAAGTTCCCCCTCCTCTTCTGTCAAAAGCTTGATTAACCGTATTGTAACAGACACTATCAATTAGCGTAGGTACTAGATCCTCATCCGTAATCAATTGTACGCTGGCCGTCTTATGCAACCCCCGGTCCTTATCTGTAACAGAAACAAACATAGGGATAACTTTTGGGTTCTCGTTAATAATGCCTGCAATTCCAGTTGCCCTATCTTGTGAAATTCTTCCCTTTAGGTTACCCAGCGCACCTACTTTAAAAGCCGACTCCATATTTGGAATAGAAGCAAAAATCCAAGCATTAGTCATAAAATAGTCCGCCGAACCTCTTTGTAAAAAGGGATGACCAAATGCTAGAATACGACCTGTATCATCATCTTTCCACGTTACCGTACCAATAGCGCCAATTGATAAATCACCTCGGACAAGCTCTACTCCAATAGAACTACCCGGTTCCAAAGGCACATTACTTAAATCTTGATTTCCAGTGGGCACTGCGTATGTTTTTAACCCTAATGGCAACAATTTATCACTTAAATATTGTACTCCATCATCTGTGAATCCACTAACCATCAAAGGTGTATTTTTGGGTAGAAATACCGACGGACGAGGTTCATAATTTTCAAACATTTTAAGCATCTCTTCAATTGGAGTTAAAAAGCAATAATTGGGATCGGAAAAAGCCTTACCATAAGCTACCGCTCCTGCCAAACGCCCGTCAATATATACCGGGCTGCCACTCATCCCTTGGGCAATCCCCCCTGATTTTTCAATAAGAGGTCCCGATGCTTTAATCAAAATATTATGTCCAGCCACATCAGATCCTGTTACTCCTAAAATTTCAACGTCGAATGTTTCTATGTTTACACCCTTAATAACCGTTTTAGCATAACCGCGCATACCAGGATGCAATTCATCAACAGAAATAGTCGGTACATTAGCAGCAACTGCTATACTATTTATACATAAAATTAAAATAAATGCCAAGAAAAATTTGCAGTGTTTCATAACTCACCCCTTATTATACTATAAAACCGGCGTGCCTAAGCTACGCCGGTTTTGTAATTGTTTACCTTTAAGGCTGAACATTTGCTACTACTTGCCCGGCCACAATACTACTTCCCGGTGCCACAGACACTGAGACTACTTTGCCACTGCAATTAGCCCTAGCTGCTGCTGCCGTTCCCGCAATAGTCTTAACCTTTACCAATATTTGTCCCTCAGAAACCATTGTTCCTGGGGCAACCAAGCCTTCTGCCACCACTGTCCCAGCCAAACTACTAGTCTGCGCTATGGCTCCTGCAGCAAAAGCAAAACTTGCAAAAGCAAAAATCATCATTAAACTTAGAACAAATATATTCTTTGTACTAAAAAATTTTTTATACATAACAATCCCCTCCATCTACAACTAAAAACTCTTTCCCTATTATGATTATAATACTATATCTGCGTCTTGACAAGTTAAGCTATCTACCAAAGACACCTAACCCAACACGGATTGGTCTTTCATCACCATCAGAAGGGGCATTAACAACGTCTCCGTTCACAACCATTTCGCTAGAGCCTCCACCGTCGAAATTCATAGCTCGGTTAACATTTAACTTGACCAGATAGCCAGCCAATTCGTCAAGACTCATACCACTACTGGATGAAGAGCGCCCGTCAACAACTAAAATAACGATGGTTCCGTCTTTTCTTATACCAATTGCTGTACGAGGGGAACGCCCCACAGCTATATCATCGGCAATTTCTTCTGCGTCAGTTTGCACACTTTGTACTCCATTATCAACCAACAAAGGTCCTACACCCAAGACATGTTTAGCATAGTCGGCCGCAGTGTTTCCAAAACTTTGCTGTATTTTCACCTTGGCACCCAACTTTAAACTCTGGAGAAACACAGCAGAAGTACCGTTACCGGAAAGCACTACTGTATTAGGACGCAAAGCAAGATTACCCCTCTTGGAAATTTCTGTTACTCTATTATTCACTATTCGTGCCTCAATGCCATAAATATTAGTACCCGTACTAGAACCATAGGCGTCGGTATAATAAATTAAATCATTTGTAAGTCTCATCCTATTTAATCCGGTAATCGGAACACTAATTCCATCACTACGTATAACCTTACCGGAATAACTGGTATTTGTAATAATTTGTGCTCTATCGTTATCATCAATAATAAGTGCTGTTCTAGGCGTATCTTCTGCAGATACCCATTTTTTATCTATCATTAAGTTACCTACTACCCACACATCGGAATCAAAATACGAGGCATTAATAGCAGCTTTAGCTCCTGCATTACTAGCCATTTGTGATAAAACGCCCTTTTGAATACAATTTCCCTGTCCCAAAATCGGTTTTAAAGTATAGCCGCTAGTTGGGGATATTTCTAAAATATAAAATTCTTCAGGCAAAGAATCTACATATTCCCTCAAATAAGTATAAGTTACACCATCAGCAATTTTAATAACACGTTTATCATAGTTAACTCTCTTTAAATCTATTACCAGCCTATTAGGACTCTTTAACGAGAAAATACTATATTTGGGTACTGATTTATAAAAAGTCACAACCAAACGACTCTGATTATTAAAACGTTCTAAAGTTGCACTTTTCACTAGAGTGTCTTTGAGTTGAAGTTTTTCGCTTCTTTTAACTTTCCCATCAAAAGTAATAATCAGCTGATTGTCCGCTACAGATTCAGAATACTTAGGCATTTTGTCAAAATTTAGTACCAAGCGTGTCCTGTCGGCATTTACACCTGAACGCAAATTGCCTAATACGGTTGCCATTGCTACTTGTAATGGTAAAAAGACCAAGCAAATTAAAACTATCAATACCTTATATAATAAGCTTTTTTTCATACTATGACCTTCCCAATTAAATTATCGTTTAAAATCCACAACTATTCTTAAAGCTGCTATACTAATAAGCATTTTAAATAAATAGGGACGACCTTATGGTCGGCCCTAAATTTGCGGATTATCCGCCTTATTTATATTAAAAATTAACGTTTGCGATTTTCCATAAACACGGAATCTTTTAGTACTCCCAAATTAGCTAAAGCTTTACCTGTGCCAAGTGCTACGCACTCCAATGGGTTGTCTGCCACAATGGTTGTAATTCTTGTTTCTTCCTGTACCAATTCTGCCAATCCGTCAAGTAAAGCCCCTCCACCGGTTAAAACAATACCTTGCTCAACAATGTCAGAAGCCAACTCAGGCGGTGTCTTTTCTAATACAGACCTTATGCATGCTATAAGCATGCCAATTGGTTCAATCATAGCTCTATAAGTCTCATCTGAAGTTATTCTAATAGTCGTAGGAAGTCCCGTAATTAAATCCCTTCCACGAACAGTTACTTCGGCCTTGCGGCCATGCTTACTAACTGTAGCCACGCCTAACTTAATATCTTCAGCAGTTCTTTCGCCAATTAAAACATTGTGTTCTTTTTTCACAAAACGCACGATAGCCTCATCAAATTTATCTCCGCCGACGCGCAGAGATTCCGCTACAACAATACCACCTAAACAAATAACAGCTACATCGGTAGTACCACCTCCGATATCCACCACCATACAACCACGAGATTCTCCAACATCCAACCCTGCGCCCATAGCGGCCGCCATTGGCTCTTCTATTAAATAAGTTTTTGCTGCTCCTGACTGCATCGTAGCTTCTAAAACAGCCCTTTTCTCTACAGTAGTTACTCCTGAAGGTATACAAATCATAACTCTAGGCTTAAAAAACATGCTTTTTCCCGCTACTTTTTGTAAAACATTCTCTAGCATTATTTGTGTAATATCATAATCGGCAATAACCCCTTCACGTAAGGGACGAATAGCAACGATATTTTCCGGAGTTCTTCCCAGCATATACTTAGCTGCACGTCCAATAGCAACTACCTTGCCTGTTTCTCTGTCAGTAGCAACTACCGAAGGCTCTTTTAACACAATGCCCTTGCCTTTGAGAAACACCAAAATATTAGCCGTACCAAGATCAACACCGATATCTACACTATTAAAAAATCTATTAAATCCTTTATTATTTAAAATGTTCATTTATTTAGCCTCTCGACGCTCTATATCTGCACCTAATTGTTTAAATTTATACACCAAATTTTCATAACCACGGTCAATGTGGAAAATATCTGTAATTTCCGTTACTCCTTCTGCTACCAATCCTGCCAAAACCATTGCTGCTCCTGCTCGTAAATCTGTTGCACGCACTTGACAACCCAAAAGTCTAGGTACCCCTTCTACAAATGCTCCACGACCGCTAGTCTTAATATTGGCACCCATACGTTGCAGCTCATCTACATGCATAAATCTATTTTCAAAGACAGTTTCTGTTACTGCGCTCTGCCCTTGTGCTATGCACATCAACGCCATAACTTGCGCCTGCATATCTGTAGGAAATCCAGGATAAGGCAATGTCTTGATATTAATCCCCTTCAGATTCTTTGGCCCTATAACACGCACTCCGCGGATATCTTCTTCAATAGTTACTCCTGCTTCTCTTAACTTAGCAATCAGAGGTTTTAAATGCTCGCATAAAACATTCTCTACTCTAATATCCCCGCCAGTCATAGCACCAGCTACCATAAAAGTACCTGCTTCTATACGATCAGGAATAACGGTATGTTCTCCGCCTCTAAGTTCTTTCACACCTTCAATACGAATAGAATTAGTTCCTGCACCACGAACTTTACCACCCATAACGTTTAAATAATTTGCTAAATCAACAATTTCCGGTTCCTGAGCAGAGTTTTCTATAATAGTTGTTCCCGAAGCCATAGAGGCTGCCATCATAAGATTTTCAGTAGCACCTACGCTAGGAAAATCCAAATAAATTGTTGTCCCAACCAAGCCATTAGGCGCAGATGCTTCAATATAACCATGTCCCATCTCTATTCTAGCCCCTAAAGCCTCAAATCCCTTCAAATGGATGTCTATAGGACGAGTCCCTATAGCACAACCACCTGGTTGAGAAATTCTTGCCTTGCCCTTTCTAGCTAGTAATGCACCCATAACTAAGAAAGAAGCCCGCATAGTTCTTACTAATTCATAGGGAGCTTCACAAGAAACTATTTCCCGACTGTCTATATGTAACGCGTTACGTTCGCTATAGTCTATCTTCATTCCTAAACATTCCAGGACTTTACAAATGGTTCGTACATCTTCTAATTCAGGTACCTCAAGTAAATAACTGCCCTGAGATCCTAAAATAGCCGCAGCAATAATTGGCAGCACCGCATTTTTTGCTCCACTGACCTTTACGGTCCCGTGCAATTTATTACCGCCCCTGATAAGTAGCTTTTCCACCAAATTTCCTCCAAACCTATCTTTAAATACTATAACATAATATACCCTTAATAGTTTATCACTAATCTTGCTTCTTTGGCAATAAATGTAGCACAAAACAACCGCCTAATTTCAGACGGTTGTTAATTTTATTTGCTGTTATTAGTATTACTTACCCCACCGGAACCAAGGCGCCATCTTTTAGCATTTTCCTCTTGTTGATATTTGCGTTCTTCCTCTAGCTCACGTAAGCGTTTGGCCTTTGCCGCCAAACGTTCTTCTCTGATTTTTTCAATTTCTTCCAAAGTCAGATTGTTTTTTTCTTCTTCTGCGTGCTTAGCTTTTTCCATAGCTTTACGCTCTATTGCTATCTTTTTTTTGTGTTCTTCCATTCTCCTTCTAATCTCTATATCAACTTTTTGTTTCTTACTAAGCACAACTTCTTTGGAAGCCAAAGTACTATATAATAAATAAGCAACGGCAATAGGCGGAAAAAGCAGGGATCCTATAATCCAGGCATTTGCATAGCGAATATTCTTTTTCTTGGAATCACGGTAAACAAGATAGACTATTAAAAAAATAACAGCATATTTTAATATGATTTTCAGCATATCAGGCATAATATATCCTCCGTACAACTTTTTACAGGTAAAGTATACCATATTAACCTTCTAAAATAAACAAAACACCCTGCACTTATGAAAATAAATCCACAAATGCAGGGTACTAATAGCCAACAATTATCCTCTAACTTTTTCTCTGTCAGCAAGGATATTATAATAAGTCTCTTTTTCCATTATTTCTTTTTTTATAAGGGCTGCCTTTTCGTCATCTTCCGTACTACTTAACATTTTCCGTAAATCAGAAATTTCTTGTCTTAGTTGTCCCATTTTGCTACTCGCAACCTTGCTGATAAAATCCTTTTCTGCCATCTTTTGCACCCTCCCCCAACAACAATTTTATTAACTTAATTATAATCAATATATCGACAAATAGCAATGTATTTACACATAAAACAAGAGCCTATCCGCACAAAGCAGATAGGCTCTTATTATTTTAGCGACGAGCTTGAGCCCGTTCTACCGTTTTCAGACGCGCTTTAGCACAACGCAACCTTTTAGAGGCTGCAACAATATCGGTAGTTGGCTCTAAATTAGCCAACTTTTCTTGCGCAGCTTCAACACGATGCTGATTTTTTTCCACATCAATATCGGCTGCATCTTCAGCATCTACACTTAAAATAGTAACCTTATTACTGCCAACTTCCATAAAGCCACCCTCAACATAAACAAAGTGCAAAGCACCTGTTTCATCTTGGTATTTTAGCGGGCCTTCAGTTAGCGTTGCAATCAATGGAGCATGGTTCGCCAATATCCCCACGCCACCGATGACTGTTTCGGCCAAAACATAAGAAACATCTTGGCGCACTAATAAGGATTTTTCAGGAGTTATTACCTCCAATTGCATTAACTTTGCCATGCAATCACTCCGCCTTCATGGTGTTTGCCTTAGCGATAGCATCATCGATGGTACCAACCATATAGAATGCCCCTTCCGGCAAATCATCGTGTTTACCATCAAGTATTTCTTTGAAACCACGAATGGTTTCGGCTAGCGGAACATATTGTCCCGGTGTGCCGGTAAATTGTTCGGCAACAAAGAAAGCTTGACTTAAGAATTTTTGGATTTTACGAGCACGGGCAACTGTAATTTTATCATCTTCGCCCAATTCCTCCATACCCAGTATTGCTATAATATCTTGAAGTTCTTTATAGCGTTGCAAAATCGCTTGTACACCGCGAGCTACTTCGTAATGCTCTTGACCAATTACCAACGGGTCTAGAATACGACTAGTAGAGTCCAAAGGATCAACTGCGGGATATATGCCAAGCTCTGCTATCTGACGAGACAAAACTGTTGTTGCGTCCAAATGGGCAAATGTTCCTGCCGGAGCCGGATCCGTTAAATCATCAGCCGGAACATACACTGCTTGTACAGATGTTATAGAACCTGTAGTAGTAGATGTAATACGTTCTTGTAATGCGCCTATGTCATTAGCTAAAGTTGGTTGATAACCAACTGCAGATGGCATACGTCCTAGCAACGCTGATACTTCAGAGCCTGCCTGAATAAAGCGGAAAATATTATCAATAAATAACAATACATCTTGTCCAGCAACATCACGGAAATATTCAGCCATAGTAAGACCTGTTAGTCCAACACGCATACGAGCTCCCGGTGGTTCATTCATCTGCCCATAAACAAGAGCAGTTTTACTAATAACACCGGATTCCTTCATCTCACCCCATAAATCATTGCCTTCACGTGTACGTTCACCTACACCGGCGAATACAGAATAGCCGCCATGAGCTGTTGCAATGTTATGGATAAGTTCCATAATAATAACTGTTTTACCAACACCAGCACCACCAAATAGACCTACCTTACCACCTAAGGAATAAGGAGCTATTAAATCTACAACTTTAATGCCGGTTTCAAGAATTTGGGTATTCGTCGCTTGTTGGTCAAAGCTTGGAGCCGGTCTATGAATAGGCCAGTAAGCAGCGGCCTCAACCGGTGTATCATCATGATCAACTGTTTCACCCAATACATTAAAAATTCTACCAAGAGTACCTTCGCCAACCGGAACACTAATAGGTGCCCCCGTGTCAATGGCATCCATACCACGTACAAGGCCATCAGTGGTGCTCATTGCAACAGTACGAACTACATTATCGCCAATATGTTGCATTACTTCAGCAGTCAAATGGATTTTCATCCCTTCGCCTACTTCACCATCGATCTTAATTGCGTTATAAATAGTTGGAAGGCATTTTGGTGGGAATTTGATGTCGATAACAGGACCTACAACTTGAACTACTTTACCGATATTCAATGTTTTCCCTCCCATTTAATTTACTGTAGAGCCTCAGCTCCACCCACTATTTCGTTAATCTCATTTGTTATACCTGCTTGCCGTGCCTTATTGTAGGAAACTTCCAGCTTATGTAATAAGTCATTAGCGTTCTCAGTAGCAGAAGACATTGCTGTCATTCTTGCTCCTAATTCACTAGCAGCAGCTTGCATAATCGAATCATAGGTCAAAGTTCTCACATAATAGGGAACTAAGTATTTCAAAGTTTCTTCAGCTTTTGGTTCAAAAATAACGTCGTTCACATTATCATCAGCATCTAATTCCCCTGCATCAGCAGCAGAAACTTCCGTAGCCGTTTGTGCTACAGGAGGCTTAACCGGAAGCAGGCGTTTGGTAACAGGAGTAAAGGATAAAGCCGATTTAAACTGAGTATAGACCAGGATAACCTCATCCACAGCGCCTGAAACGAAAAGTCCCTCAGCTGCACGAGCAACTTCATCGGCATCATTATAGCTAGGTTTATCAGAAAAACCAAAGAACGACTTATAAATAGAAAATCCTCTACGTCTGAAAAAGTCTTTTGCTTTACGACCAACTGTAATTAAAATGTAACTATCTTTGTCCATTAGCTCTACAACTGCATGTTTGAGCAAGTTGGCATTATATGCACCTGCCAGTCCCTTATCAGAGCTGACTATTATATAAGCAACTTTTTTAACCGGCCTCTCACTCAAAAGAGGATGCTCATCCATATTAAGTTTATCCATCATTTTTTTGTCACTAACGGCAGTCATCAAAAGTTCTTTGATTTTACCGGCAAAAGGACGACTAGAAGCGGCTTTTTCCTGCGCACGGCGTAACCTAGCAGCTGCAACCATTTTCATAGCTTTTGTTATTTGCTGGATATTCTTAACACTTTTTATATGCCTGTGTATCTCGCGTGGAGTTGCCATTAATCATCACTCCTTTACGCTGGAGGTGGCAAAGGTTTCTTTGAAAGTTTTGATAGCTTTTACCAAAGCAGCCTTAGTGTCATCCGTAATTTTCTTTTCATTGCGGATTGAGTCACCAATTTCCGGAGCATTAGCAGCCATGTAAGCCAAAAATTCCTTTTCAAATTTTGTAATATCTACAACCGGAACATCATCACAGTACCCATTAGTAGCAGCAAAAAGAATCATGACCTGCTTTTCTACTGTAAGCGGAACGTATTGACCTTGTTTTAAAACTTCAGTCATACGAGCACCACGATCTAATTGTGCTTTTGTTGCTTTATCCAAATCAGAGCCAAATTGTGCAAAAGCCGCTAATTCGCGGAACTGTGCCAAATCTAGACGAAGTGTACCGGCAACAGATTTCATTGCCTTAATTTGTGCCGCGCCACCTACGCGTGATACGGATAACCCAACATTAATAGCAGGACGAATACCGGAATAGAACAATTCACTTTCCAAATAAATCTGTCCATCTGTAATAGAAATTACATTGGTAGGAATATACCCGCCAACGTCGCCTGCAAGAGTTTCAATTATAGGCAAAGCAGTAATAGAACCACCGCCTGCTTCTTTATTACGTCTTGCCGCACGTTCCAGCAATCTGGAATGTAAATAGAATACATCGCCTGGATAAGCTTCACGACCTGGTGGACGACGAAGCAACAAGCTCATGGCACGATAAGCAACAGCATGTTTAGACAAATCATCATATATAACAAGTACATCTTTGTCTTGGTCCATGAAATACTCACCAATAGTAACTCCTGTATAAGGAGCTAAGTATTGCAAAGGAGCAGAATCTGCTGCAGTAGCCGCTACAATTATTGTATAATCCAAGGCACCGTGTTTTTCTAGAATACGAGCAATACGCGCAACTGTAGAAGCTTTTTGCCCAATTGCTACATAAATACAAATAACGCCTAAACCTTTTTGGTTAATAATTGTATCAATACCTACAGCTGTTTTACCTGTACCACGGTCACCGATAATAAGTTCGCGCTGACCACGACCAATTGGTACCAAAGCATCAATAGCCTTAATACCGGTTTGTAAAGGAACATCAACCGGCTGACGATCGGCAATACCAGGAGCTGCCGATTCAATAGAACGAACTTCTTTAGTTACAATATCGCCTTTACCGTCAATAGCGACACCAAGAGCACTAACAATACGACCAAGCATAGCTTTACCTACCGGCACTTCCATGATGCGTCCGGTACGACGAACTACGTCACCTTGTTTAATTTTAGTTTCTCCGCCCATTAGCACTATGCCAACTTCTTCAGGGCGCAGGTTTTGCACCATACCGGTTACCCCGCCTGGTAACTCAACTAACTCACCGGACATGGCACCACGCATACCTGTTACAGTTGCAATACCATCACCGACTTTTTCAACAACGCCAACCTCTTCTAAATCAACATCTATTTTGTAATCCCTAACACTTTCAGTTAGAGCTTCAGCAATACCGGCAGGTTTCTCAAGGGACTGACCGTCCACTTGCACCTTACCCATTTGCGTGCCAACTTTTTCCAATTGACGTTTAACACTTGCATCAAATACTTTGTCACCAATTTTTACAATGATACCGCCAATAATAGCGGGCTCGACATTTTGTCTGATACAAACATTGCGGCCAATCTTTCCGGATAGGATTACGGAAACAGACTCATATTCAGATACAGTAAGCTCAGTAGCTGTTGTTACAAGCACGGGAATAACTTCTCCATTTTTGCAAAAAGCTAAATCCTTTGCTGCAAATTCAAAGGTTTCAATGCTTTGTTTAATTAAAGCAATATTCTCCTTGGTTTCCATACTGTATCAATCACCTCCGTATTCACCCACAGCTTACTAACCATGGGAAATTTCAAGTTCTGAGACTAATTCATCATTATAACCATTTACTTAAGTGTGCCAATATTAACGTTTCCCCAAAACTTGATCTGTTGCGTCTGCAACCAACTTTTGGTCTTCGGTGGAATTCAACTTTTGATTAGCAACTTTACTAGCAATTTGCGTACTCAAAGCGATAACCTGAGTTCTAATATCCACTAAAGCTTGCTTCTTATCCTGCTCAATACGTTCTTTAGCGGTCGCCATCATAGCGTCTTTTTCTGCACGAGCTTGTTCAACGAATTCGTCATGCAAATTCTGAGCAACTTTGTTCGCTTTATCCACGATTTCAGTCGCTTCCTGACGAGCGTTAGCCAGCTGTTCAACATACTGTGCCTTTAAAGCCTCAGCATCTAAACGAGTTTGCTCTGCGGAGTCAAGGTCGTTAATGATACGATTGCGACGATCATCCATAGCCTTTATTAAAGGCTTATATGCAAATTTCGCGAGCACCCACAAAAGAACAATAAAATTCAGGATTTGTGCAATAAGTGTTGCGTTTATGTCAGTCATTTATAGCACTCTTCCTTTCTCTCTCATCTTCTAGCTACTCAGGAATTATTTTACAAAAGGATTAGCGAAAACTAATACAATCGCAATAACTGCGGCAATAATAGGAATAGACTCAACCAAGCCGATAGCGATAAGCATGTTAACCTGATAATTACTTGCTTGTTCAGGTTGACGAGCCATACAATCCAAGGCTTTGGTAGCAACTGCGGAGTCTCCTGCAGTAGCACCACGAACAGCGCCTACACAAATTATGGCGGCTGAGATTACAGAGGCAGAAATAATAATAGCGTTTTCAGTCATTTTAAATTACATCCTTTCGATTTTCAAAATTGTTTTTGATTTTTAAATTATATAAATTTTAAATTTGAATAAATTAATATGCTCCAAAGTACCTATGTTTTAATGATGCATTTTGAAAACAGGAGCAATAGCGATCATTGTTAGCATAGTAAAGATGAAGGCTTGCAAAAATCCTATGATTAAGCTGAAACCAATCCAAAGATTTGGAATAACCCAGGGTGCCAACATATACAATACTACTAGCAAAATTTCACCAGCAAGAATATTACCAAACAGACGAAGGGCCATAGTTAATGGTTTGGAAAGCTCTTCTAAAATGTTTAGTGGAAGCATAGCCACAAAAGGCTGTGTAAAATGTTTGAAATAACCCAACCCCTGCCTCATAACACCAAGCAGGTACACTGTCAAAGACACTGTTATAGATAAGCCAAATGCTACGTTAATGTCGTTGGTCGGAGATGTCAAGTGCGGTCCAAGTTGTGGCAATAAACCAATCTCATTGCCAATAAAAATATAGAGGAACAAGGTTATAACAAAGGGTGCCACTGTGCGTCTACCCTCAATACCCATATTACTCTCCATCAACCCGTTAAGCCAGTCAACAAAGACCTCTACGACATTTTGTATCCCAGAAGGAATGATCTCGGCTTTTCTGGTTGCTGCAAAAACGATAACGGCTACAATAGCCATTGTCAACCAAGACATGTACATAGTTTGCATATTGATTACAATTCCGCTAAAAATCTCTTTAGGTAAATAATGAATAATGCCTTCGGACGCTTCTGCTGTTCCCATTCAGTTCACTCCTTTCTTCACGGCCTTTTCTTATTTTCATCTCGGCCCGCGATAATAATTAAGTTTAAAACCAAGAATATATGTAATAGTATGAAGCTAATAAAAATACCTATAACACTTAGCTTCAACTTTAACATAACTAAAACAATAGCAATTACCACTATAAATCTTTTCAACATGGTTTTACGCATGTAACGAACAGCGTCCTCTGGGCCTTTTTTCGCTCCATTGAAAATTCCCTGCAAAACCAGCCCTGTATCAGACAAAGCAACCACACAGCCTATAAACCAGCTATAAGCTATTTCTTTCCTTAGGATTACTGCCAAAATACAAATAACGCAAGCTACTGCAAATTGCCTAAAAAAGATCTGCTTACAGTAAGCAAATAACTCTTTATTTTGAACTTTCATAATTCATTCCTTTTGTATTATCACAAAAATCTTCGTTGATTTTAAGAAAATGTCACAAACTATTCAAACTTTTCTGTTGACTATTGTATATTTTAATATATATGCACCCATGTGACAACTACTTTTTTGTTTTTTTATCAAAAAACTCAGTAATGTTTTCTATAGGATAGCCATAATGGTTCAATATAATTTTGATAATACGTTCAGCTGCCCTACCATCACCATAAGGATTGCAAGCATCAGACATTGAGCGATAATATTTTTCATCTTCTAAAAGCTTTATGGTTTCTTGCTGAACCAAGTCTTTATTCGTTCCCACTAACCTTACGGTTCCTGCTGTTACCGCTTCCGGTCGCTCAGTTGTATCTCTAAGTACCAACACAGGTTTCCCCAGAGCCGGAGCTTCTTCTTGGATACCCCCTGAATCAGTCAAAACAATGTCCACCTTAGCCATTAAATTGGTAAATGGCTCATAATCCATAGGCTCAATCAAATGAACTCTATCTAAATGTCCTAATATTTCTTCTGCCACCTTACGCACCTGAGGATTTTTATGCATAGGGAAAATTGCTTCTACCCTTGGATGTGTTTCCAGCACCTCTTTTAAGGCCATATAGACATGGCGCATAGGCTCACCTAAGTTTTCTCTACGATGAGTAGTCATTAAAATTAATTTATTTCCGCTATCTATAGCTTTTTGTATTTGGCCATAGGGAAACGTGAAATTATCTTTTACAGTAGTATTGAGAGCATCAATAACAGTATTTCCTGTAATAAATATTTTTTCAGGACTTATATTTTCTCTTAATAAGTTGTTTTTGGAAATTTGCGTTGGAGAAAAGTGAAAATCCGCAATAGCCCCGGTTAATTTTCTGTTCATTTCTTCCGGAAATGGTGAATATTTATTTCCTGTACGCAAGCCTGCTTCTACATGTCCCACAGGAATCTGCATATAAAAAGACGCCAGAGCACCTACAAAAGTCGTAGTTGTATCGCCATGGACAAGAATGATATCAGGTTTTGCTTCTTCCAAAACATGATGTAATCCCTCCAAAGCGCGACCTGTAACATCGTACAGCGTCTGCCCTGTCGTCATTATATTCAAATCGTAATCCGGGACTATAGAAAATAACCCCAGAACCTGATCAAGCATCTCCCTATGCTGCGCAGTTACGGCTACGATAGGTTGAATATAATCAGGATATTTATGCATTTCTAAAACTACCGGACACATTTTAATAGCTTCTGGCCTAGTTCCAAATACGGTCATAACTTTTAATTTTTTCATTAATTTACTACACCCCTATATTGTCAGCGATCGTTTAAAATGCCAATTTTCTTTGCCCCAATGAAAATGGCCGCAACAATAATGACAAGCAATAAAATTGCGTAAATCCCGTCAATCTCAGTAAATAAAACAGCACTAAGGCACAACCCGGCACTAATCAAATACATAAGCATAACTGCCTGCCTTTGGCTAAATCCTAACGCCAAAAGTCTATGATGCAAATGTCCTTTGTCCGGCTGAAAAATAGGTTTTCCATTAATATACCGCCTTGCAATAGCAAAAGCTGTATCCATAATTGGTAGCCCCAAAGCAATTGCCGGTACTATAAGCGCAATTGTTGCAGCACTTTTTACCGCACCAAAAATAGAAATTGCTGCTAGCATGTAGCCAATAAACAAACTTCCTGTATCACCCATAAAAATCGTGGCGGGGTTGAAGTTGTAACGCATAAAACCAATAGTACCGCCAGCTAAAGCGGCTGTGATAATAGCAACCGGATAAAAACCTTGTTGTAACGCTACCAAAATAATTGTTACAGATGCAATAGCTGATACCCCGGCGGCTAGACCATCTAGACCATCCATAAGATTTACAACGTTAGTAAAACTAACCACCCAAAATACAGTAAGTGGAATTGACAAATAATCTAAGTAAAAATAACCACCCATGGGGTTATTTAGCCACTCAATACGTATGTCAAACAAAATCAAAACCATTGCGGCGGCAATTTGTCCCAATAATTTTACTCTAGCGGAAAGCTGGTATATATCATCGAATATCCCCACCAGTAAAATTATTGTACCACCTAATAATATGCCAACTACATCTTTGGTAATGTTCATACACGTTAACACTGCCACCATAAAGCCAATATAAATTGCTAAGCCGCCTAGACGAGGCATGATAACATGGTGCACCTTACGTGCATCCGGTTTATCAACAGCGCCTAGCCGAAAAGCCAGTTTTTTTACATAAGGTGTTAAAATCCACCCAAAAAATAAAGCAATGGCAAAAGCCACTAAATATGATTGCACTTATGCACCTTCCTGCGACCTAAATCGCCCACATAAAATTTTTGTAATAATACCTCCTATAGTATAGTACAAAAACCGTTTAACAACAAGTGGGCAATATGCATCAAAAGAAAGTATCCGTGTATAAATGCCTCTCTTTTACATTATTTTTTACCGGTTGCTTTTTCTGTTTTTTCAGTAAAAACTACCATTTCAATATTACCGGCTTCATGCATCATTTCTGCTGCCAATTTATCAGGATAGGGATTAGCATAAACAATCCTTTTAATCCCGGCATTAATTAAAATTTTGCTGCATACAACGCAAGGTTGATGTGTGCAATACAATGTTGATCCTGAAATTGATACACCATTAACAGCTGCTTGAATAACAGAATTCTGCTCCGCGTGAATACCACGGCACAACTCATGCATTTGTCCTGAAGGAACATGAAGTTGCTCGCGCAGGCAACCAACTTCTTCGCAATGAGGTAATCCCTTAGGCGTCCCATTATAACCTGTAGCTAAAATTTGTTTGTCTTTTACTAGAACCGCCCCTACAGCACGACGCAGACAAGTAGAACGTTTGCTTACTATCTGAGCAATCTCCATAAAATAACTATCCCAGTCAGGCCTCTCCATCAGTCTGTACCAAAAATACGGTCACCCGCATCTCCCAAACCAGGGACAATATAGCCATGCTCATTTAGATGATCGTCTAAAGCTGCTGTATATATCTCTACCTCAGGATGTGCTTTTTGCAGAACCGCAACACCCTCAGGAGCTGCCACCAAACACATCATTCTTATTTTTCTATATCCTTTTCCTTTAAGCATTGTTATGGCGGCGGTAGCACTGCCACCTGTTGCCAGCATAGGATCTACTACAATTATTTCTGCCTCTTTATCTTCCGGCAGTTTCCAATAATATTCTACCGGTTTTAAGGTTTGCGGGTCACGATATAAACCGATATGTCCCACTTTAGCATTAGGAATGACTTGTGTTACGCCCCGTTCTAGGCCTAGCCCAGCCCGTAGAATTGGAACAATAGTAATACCTGACACATCCAATTCATACCCTGTAGTAGCTGCTACAGGAGTTTCCACGGAAATCATTTTCGAAGGAAGGTCCTTGGTTACCTCATAGGTCATAAGCATAGCAATTTCATCTAACATTTCACGAAAATGCTTGTTGTCTGTGTTCTTATTACGCATCATAGTCAATTTATGATTAATAACTGGGTGATTTAATATATGTAATGACATTATTTAATACTCCTCCCTTATAATCCCGGATACATAGGATATTTAGCACACAATGTTGCAACTCTATCAGAAGCTTCTTTTTGAGCCGCGGCATTTTGAGTATTATTTAAAACCAATCCTATAATTGCTGCCACTTCTAACAGGTCTTCTTCTTTGAAGCCTCTAGTGGTAACTGCTGCAGTTCCCAAACGAATACCACTAGTTACAAAGGGACTAGCCGGATCAAAAGGAATCGTATTTTTATTGCAAGTAATACCAATTTCATCTAACATTTTTTCTGCAACTTTACCAGTCAAGTTCTGCCCACGTACGTCCACTAACACTAAGTGGTTATCTGTACCACCGGAAACTAGTCTAAACCCAGCAGCTAAAAGTCCTTTAGCAAAAGCCTGACAATTATTAATAATCCCTTGTTGGTAAACCTTGAACTCAGGAGTCAAAGCTTCCCCCAAAGCAACCGCTTTAGCAGCAATAATATGCATTAATGGCCCACCTTGAGTTCCTGGGAAAACTGCTTTATCAATAGCCTTAGCATATTTTTCTTTGCATAAAATCAAACCGCCTCTAGGACCACGCAAGGTTTTATGAGTTGTAGTTGTTACTATATCGGCATATGGCACTGGGCTGGGGTGCAAACCTGCGGCCACTAATCCGGCAATATGCGCCATATCTACCATAAGCAATGAACCCACTTTATGAGCAATATCTGCCATACGCTTAAAATCAATAATACGGGGGTAAGCACTAGCGCCTGCCACAATCATTTTAGGTTTGTTTTCTATAGCCAATTTTTCTAATTCTTCATAATCAATGGTTTCTGTTTTTGCATCTACTCCATAAGGCACAACATTAAAATAAGATCCGGAAATATTTACAGGGCTGCCGTGGGATAAATGCCCTCCTTGAGAGAGATTCATTCCCATAATAGTGTCACCTGGCTTTAAGAAAGCGAAATATACCGCAGTATTAGCGTTAGCGCCAGCATGAGGCTGAACATTTGCGTGCTCGGCACCAAAAAGTTTTTTTGCTCTTTCAATAGCCAAAGTTTCTACCTTATCTACATATTCGCAGCCACCATAGTATCTATGCCCAGGGTATCCTTCCGCATACTTATTGGTCAAAACAGTCCCCATAGCTTGCATTACTGCAGGAGAGACAAAATTTTCGGAAGCTATTAATTCAATTTTATTGCGTTGTCTACCTAACTCTTCCTTAATTGCGGCATCTATGGCCGGATCAACTACCTCTAATTTTTCTAAATTCATTGCATATCCCTCCAACTATTATTTGTAAACAGCTCTTTCCCCACCTATCAATGGCGGTCTTGTGCGTGCCGCAGTTAAAATTGCGTCACCAATTTTTTGCTGAGCAAGCCGTACCGGAACTGCTACTCTTTTCAAGTGCATGCCAATGAGCGTTTGCCCTATGTCAAGCCCTAAATGGGCAACGATTTTTTCCACTACTATAGGCGTAGTAAAGTTTGCATAAGCTATAGTGCCCAACGCACCACCGGCATATCGTACCGGTCTAACACAGACTTCTTCCCAGCCATATTTCTCGGCCGCTGCCGTTTCTGTCACTAATGCACGATTTAAATGTTCGCAACATTGTACTGCTAGAAATAATCCGTGCCTATCCGTAACCTCCTGCAAAACGCGAAAAATAGTTTCAGCCGCTTCCATAGAACCTGCCGTTCCTATTTTACTACCCACTACTTCACTGGTACTGCAACCTACAACAAAAACCTGTCCTTTTTGAGGGTTAGCTATGGCAATTAACTCTTCTGCCGCTGCTATAAGCTGTAGTTCTATTTCCTCAATCTTCATCACATCACCTTATTTTTCTAAATTCATTATTTTTTCTACCCGCCGAGCATGACGTCCGCCTTGAAAATGACCAGTCAAATAAGTATCAACTATTTTTTCTGCTAAACCTAGCCCTATAACTCTTTCGCCCAAGCATAAAATATTAGCATCGTTATGTTCTCTGCTCATTAAAGCGGAGAAACAATCTCCGCATAGCGCAGCTCGTATTCCCTTTATTTTATTAGCAGAAATGGAAACTCCAATGCCTGTACCGCAAATTAATATGCCAAGCTCTTGTTTTCCTCCTACTACCGCTTTGGCAACTGCCTCTGCATAATCAGGATAGTCAACTGATTCCTCGCCATAAGTACCATAGTCTTCTACAACAAAACCTTTTTTCATAAGATAAGTCTTAATATGTTCTTTTAGATGAATGCCGCCATGGTCACTACCAATTGCTATTTCCATAATGATAATCCCCTTACCTCCAGCAAATTTTTTCCCTCTGTTGACCTGTAAACAAGCCATTAATATTTTATCACAAAAAACTAGGAATTGTCCCGCTTTGTAGGATAAGTTTTCCATTTTCTACCTTTAAGATATTGTTGCCCGCTGCTTTACGCATTCTATTCATAATAGCAAGGCCCAAACCTTCCTCAGACACACCCTGAGCAACTATAACATCTACGTTTTCTTGGTCAAAGCGTCGTAAATAATCATAAAGCTTCTCTGCCAACTCCAATTGGGTAGAACCCCAAGAATGAAGAATTATCTGCTCGCTAATCGCTAATTTACTAACAGCGTCACTGGCTGCCAAAACACCGATCTTTTTACCATGTGCCAGTGCTTGTCCCACAAAGTAACAAATCTGAGCTGAAACATCTTGTCCCTCCAACAGATACATGTCAGCTCTAGGTGCATAATGACGATATTTCATGCCGGGAGCTTTAGGCCTTTGATTTGCTTGTAAAAGTCCTGGGTCTATTTCCACCACGCCCAGAACTTCCTCCAGCATTTCTAATGTTATACCGCCGGGCCTTAGAATTGTGGGAACCGGGGACGTTGTGTCAACAATAGTGGATTCAACACCAATGTTAGAAGCGCCGCCATCTATAATGCCGGCAATAACCCCTTCCATATCCTCTTGTACGGCCTGAGCTGTAGTAGGACTAGGTTTTCCCGACTTATTGGCTGAAGGAGCGGCAATTGGGCACCCTGCTAATTCAATTAGCACTTTAGCTATAGGATGATTTGGCATTCGTACCGCTACTGTTTCCAGCCCCGCTGTTACCTCCATGGGAATAAGTGCTGATTTTGGTACAATAATTGTCAAAGGCCCAGGCCAAAAACTATCCATTAGCCTTAAAGCACTAGGCGATAAATTAGTAGATAAAAGCTTCATGGTTTCCTTATCTGCTATGTGCAAAATTAAAGGATTATCAGCAGGGCGCCCCTTGGCGGCAAATATTTTTTTAGCTGCCGCACCGTCTAATCCATTGGCACCCAAACCATACACAGTTTCAGTAGGGAAAGCCACCACTTCCCCCCTTCGCACTAATTCTGCTGCGTCTGCCAATTGTATTTCAAGCTTTTTGTTTTTGTCTAATTGCCAAAATTTCGTTTGCATATTTACTTCCCTCTTTAGTAGCGAATACCATACGGTCAATATTAGCATAATCATTGCGCACTGCAGTTATTGTTAAACCTTGTTCCTGGCACATCTTAGCAACCTGTTTTCCTTGCCCTATGCCTATCTCAAAAGCTATCATACCTTCCGGTTTTAAAAAAGCATTAATGTTTTTTAAAATCCGCCGGTAAAAATCCAGCCCCGTTACCCCTCCATCTAAGGCTGCACGGGGTTCCTTCTGTACATCAGCAGCCAACGAAGAAAGCACTGCCGTAGGTATATAAGGAGGATTAGATACTATAACATCAAATTTTTTATCTTTTGCTAAATTTTCAAATAAGTCCGATACCAGGGCGTTACAACGATTGGCAACTCCCAAAATCGTAGCATTTTCCAAGGTAACAGCTACAGCTTTGGCATTAATATCTACGGCCACTCCTTTGGCCTCAGGTAATAGCTGTAATAGGGAAACAACAATAGCTCCGCTGCCACAGCCAATATCCAAAATCTCCAGCTGTCCCTTATCTTTATTAAGCTCCACTATTTGTTCCACCAAAAGCTCTGTTTCCGGCCTTGGTACCAAGGTATCTTCTGTAACCCTAAATTCACTATGCATAAATGCCCTATGCCCCAAAATATAGGCAAGCGGTTCATGCTTGGCGCGTTTTGCCACATAACTTCTATATATGTGTAACTCATCTTCTTCCAAGGGTTGATCAAAATTAACATAGAGATTAATACGCTGGCATTTTAAAACATCACAAAGCAGTACCTCGGCATCAAGACGTGGTGTTTCCACGCCTTTATCTGCGAAGTACTGCTTTGTCCATTCTAATATTTTTACAATAGTCCAAACCGGTTTTTCCTGTTCCATTATTTCACCTGTTGTAGGCGCTCACTTTGCTTAGCAGTAATGAGTGCATTTAATAGTTCTTCTAAATCACCATTCAAAATACTATCCAACTTGTGCAATGTTAATCCAATACGATGGTCAGTGACGCGTCCCTGAGGATAATTATATGTTCTAATGCGTTCACTGCGATCGCCTGTCCCTACTTGACTTTTTCTATCCTCAGCAGTAGCTGCCCTTTGCGTTTCTTGTGCAGCCTCCAAAACTCTTGCTCTTAAAACCTTCATACATTTTTCACGGTTTTTTAACTGTGACTTTTCATCTTGGCACTGAGCTACGATACCTGTAGGAAGATGTGTCATACGCACGGCAGACTCTGTTTTATTAACATACTGTCCGCCAGCACCACCTGCTCTAAACGTATCTATACGCAAATCAGCAGGATTAATCTCAATATCTACTTCCTCCGCTTCGGGCATTACAGCTACTGTAACCGTAGAAGTATGTACTCGCCCCTGAGACTCCGTATCAGGAACACGCTGCACCCGATGAACTCCGCTTTCAAACTTCATGCGGCTGTAAACACCGTTGCCGGTAATTTGAAATACTACTTCTTTAAACCCACCTAAGCCTGTAGCACTGGAATCCAATATTTCACAATGCCATCCCAAAGTATCAGCATAACGAGTATACATACGGAATAAATCCCCTGCAAAAAGAGCTGCTTCATCGCCGCCAGCACCACCACGTATTTCAACAATGACGTCTTTATCATCATTAGGTTCACTAGGCAAGAGCAAAACTGTTAAGCGATTTTCGTAGTCTTCTATTTGGGGTTTCAATTTTTTTATTTCGGCCTGAGCCATATCTGCCAGTTCAGTGTCGTTAGTATCCTTGCTCATTTCTTCGGCATCACTCATGTCCTGTCTGAGCTTTTTATACTCACGAAACACTTCAACGACCTCAGACAATTTAGCATGTGCTTTTGTCGCCTTTTGCCACTCCGGCTGGTTAGCAATAACTTCAGGATCGCTTATCTTAGCCTCAAGATCTAAATACCTATCTTCAACTGCCTGTAACTTGTCTAACATCTTCATTCACCAATTCTTCCGAACTTTTTTCTTCCGGTAATACAGCTTTCAAAGCTGCAATGGCAACTTCTATTTGTGCATCGTCCGGTTGTCTAGTTGTCAATCTTTGCAAACATAGTCCCGGCCAAATAGCCGTTTTTACCCATGCTTTATCTATATTCTTCCCGGCATAACGAATTATTTCGTAACTAACGCCCGCAATTACCGGCATCAAAACAATACGCGACAGTATGCGCAGCGTTAAATTCGGCCAGCCCAAAAATGTAAAAACAAACATACTAATAATCATCACTATCATTAAAAAGTTTGTGCCACAACGAGGATGTAAAGTAGAAAACCCTCTTACATTGGCAACCTCTAAAGACAGCCCTGCTTCATAGGTGTAAATAGTTTTATGCTCAGCTCCATGATATTGGAAAACTCTTTGAATATCCTCCATCATAGATATTCCGCCAATATAGGCTAGGAAGATTGCCATGCGCAATATCCCCTCAGATAAATTCAAAACTATGGAGTTTTCTGTCCATGCATGCAAAAACTTCATAGTCCAAGTAGGAATAACTATGAATAGAATCACTGCTAGAAGAACTGAAAATACTATAGTCATGGCCATTTCTTTGCCATCTAATTTTTCTTCATCTTCTCCTGACGCTTGTGCAGAAAAAGAAAGCGCCTTCATTCCATAGACCAGCGACTCACATAGCGCTACTACCCCGCGCAATAAGGGTTTTTTTAGTAAGGGATATTTATCTGCAATTGTGCCGGTTGGCCTTACATCCACGAGTATTTCTCCGTTGGGCTGACGGACTGCTATAGCAAGCTTGCCTGGGCCTCGCATCATCACGCCTTCTATTACAGCTTGGCCTCCCACATTAGGTTTATTTGTCATATTTTCTCCTGTATACAAACATAGCAGAGCATCCGCTCTGCTA
>Ga0183100_1000150_pt1 | contig 87727 bp, 74 predicted proteins | sample Biomet2_FD_127789 | JGI IMG/M metagenome (GOLD analysis project Ga0183100, IMG submission 127789) | Microbial communities from bioreactor (seeded with anoxic lake sediment) at LBNL, California, USA - Biofuel metagenome 2 | ecosystem: Engineered > Bioreactor > Anaerobic > Unclassified ...
TTGTCTCCGAGCAGGAAGAAATCTTTTTTGGCGGCGCGAACCACCTCTTTGGCCTTCTCCATGCCGATGTCCGCCAGTGCGATGCGTGCGTTCATGATGATTTCGGGATAGACCTGACGCACGGGTGGAAATATGCCACGGGTTTCATGGTTGTAGTATTCGATGAGCTCCTTGGGATGCGTGTTCATGATGCGGTCCTTCATCTTGCGATAGTATCTCATCCGCTCCAGCAAGAGTCTCTCTTCCTGCTGGTCCTCGACCGTTTCAAAATCCGGTGGGTTGTCCTGTGGTAAAGTCTCTCCATCCGGTGGGTTGTTCTGTGGCGAAGTCTCTCCGGTTGTCGTCCCACCGCCTTCAACCACTGTCTTTTCGGTGTTCGTCTTTTCAACCATCGTTTTTTCGTCGTCTCTCTTTTCGCCGTCCGTTTTTTCAACTTCCCTCGCGCGCGCGACCAAAATCTTTCCCGTTGGGTCTTCCGCTCTCTGACCGGCAAGAACGTTTAAGTCCGCTGCTTTCTTTCCATTTTCCTCCGAATGCGAAAAATCTTGCTCTTCGGAAAAAGAAAAATTCTCTCGCGTATGTGCGCGCGTACGCGCGTACTCCACACCACCCTTTTCTTCTTTTTTTTCTTTCCTTTTATCTTCTACACTTGTGTCTATAATAGAGGGTACGGGGGGAAGAGTTTCTATATTCGTTTCCTCTCTTTCCATTTCTTTTTGGTCTTCTTCAGTTAAACTGCATTTTTTTTCAGTTAAACTGCAGCCTTCAGTTAAACTGCAATTTTTTTCAGTTAAACTGCATTTCAAGTTTTGATGAATATCATGAAAAATAAGCATCAAAACTGCTTTGGGAGCAGCGCAGATTCTGGATGAGATTTTAATAATTCCGGTTGCTAGGTAATTATTGATACTTAACTTCATCATTTTTGCTGTTCTGGGGCAGAAGCAGCTGATGGCATCTTCATAAATTTTTGGCAAGATCATCTCGCATCCTCCTGTTCTTTTTGAGTGAAGTAAACGCTTAAATGGTCGGGGCGGCATTTGGAGAAACAGAATTTGGGAGTGATGCACCAGCCATGGTTCATCAGATTAAAAATGCAGTTCTCGCAGGGGCTCTCACTCTTTTGAGTATACTCGGGAATGAGCCTGCATTTTACGCATCCCAGACGGGGCAGTTCCAACGAATGTCCGGCTGGCAACTTGCGCAGTTTCAGAAAAAGCTCCGAGGAGAATTCCTTATCGGCCTGCAACTCTTTTGCCTGGACGATTTTATTTTTAAATTCATGATGATGACGCAGGCGCGTGTTTTTTTGATTCTGTAAAAGGCTTTTTATATTTGAGTTCATAATCTGATTGTTTAAATGTTAGTTAAAAAAAAAGATAAGGAAGGCCTCACACGGATAAAATCCGTATGTTTAAACAATTGGAAAGTGCTCGGGGTGAACTGTTTACCTACTTTTTCGCGAAAAACAAACTATTTATTTTGTTGGGGCGGAAAATATATTTGACGTTCATCGAAACAATCTTGCTACCGGTGAAAATATATTGGTTGCAGGCAGACTGTTCATCTCGAGGCAGGGACTTTCCATTTGTCAGGGCTCTATATGGGAGTTACTTCAAGCGCAGACGCGCAGCGGCATTCCTCCGGTGCTGTGTGAGGTATTGTTTGTATAGTTGTGGCTGTTCCTTTTTGAGGCGATTCACGTCGAGTTGGTTCACCACGGAAGCGTCGTGCACTTCGATGCAGAAGTCCGCATTTTCCAGTTTTCTGACGTCGGTCTGCAGGAGTTTATCCTTGACGTTGTCCAAAATGTTTTTCACATACTCCCGACTCTCCTTCGTCGTACGGGCTTTCGTCGTGAGAACTTCTTGCTCTTCGGTCGGCAGGACCAGGTTCAGCATCACCTTTTCATTTGTATTTTCCATTTCATTTAAAGATTAGTTGTGAATAATTTCATTTTTGATTTGATGGCCGCAAAAAGTACGTTGCTGTTCACCATCTGCGGGCGTTCCGCGAAGAGTTGGCGCAGGTCGTCCGTGGAGGAGCAACCCTCGATGCGCCCGAGCAGGACCTGATCCCCCTGAGGGCTCTTTGTAGCACGGGTTTGACGTCCTCTGAGGACCTTTGCAGCTCCGCGCTCCGCCGTTTCAGCGACCGCCTTGGAAGCCTTCTTACTGCCCTTGGCGGCCGTGGCGGGCCAACGAGGGCGACGATACTGGTCCACAAGTTCCAAGTCCGTGATACAGCCGTCCAGCGTCTCCACGTGACTCACGTGGAAACAATCCTTCACCGTACGACCCGCAAGGTCGGTAGGCCTCAGACCGATGGCGATGCGGGGCAACGTGAGGAGCTCCGTCCCGATGCCGAACATCTGCGCCGCCCGAACGGCAGCGAGGAACAGGCTAAGGCCTGCGTCCGGAACCTTGGGGTAAAAGCCTTGGCGCGTGATGATCGCCGCACCGTCCACATGACTCAGGGAACAAAGCATCTGATCACCCAATTCACTAAACATCAAGCGCCAACGCAGGGCGCCCAATTCTTCATCGAGGCGTCGCCACAGCGCCCGTTCACTTGGAATCACCGAAAGCATCGCCCAGCGCAATCCTTTCTGATCCCAGTTCAAACACTTTACCAATAAATCCTCCGGGGAGAAATTTCGGGGAGAGGCTTTTTGAGGTTCAATGTCTTGTTGCTTTTTCATAATATTGAAATTATTTTTAAAACATATCTACAAAGTTACGAAGCTAAAAAGCGAAAACCAAGAAAAAGGCGCTCCAATATCCTGACGCGAAAAACCTCTGTAACGTTCATTACTACAGTTTGTTACAACGATCATTTAACTTTTGTTCAAAAAGGTACTAAAAAACGTTTCATGCAAATAACGTTAAATTATGGCCTAAAAAGAGGATTTTAAGAATAAAAAATGGTGTTTCACGAAAAAAACAGAAGGTTTTAATGCATACAGAATGTCATTCTGAAGACCTCCTGATGATGCTATTTTTTAGGCACGGATAGAACTACCTATTTAATATAGTCTTCACCTTTTCATTTCATTTTTTCTTGCAACATGGGAAGAACGAAAAAGACAAAAAGCGTTTATGACCAAGGCGCTGAAAGTGGCGGACAGCAGCCAAAGACATAAATCCATTTGTCAGTACAGGCATTTACCCTCTTGTGTAGGGCACTTTCAGCGCCCACTACGAGAGGAGGAGCTGATGGTCCGCAGGTGCTGCGCACCCGCGGTTACCCAAAAGTTCGGCACTTTCAGCGCCGTAAATACAGCTCCTTGCTGTTTTGTGGAAATAATTTTTGATCTTTATGAGACGTTATAGTCAGGAGAGACTTTTTGCAACAATCACAATGTGTATGATGTCAGGGCGCTGAAAGCGCCCAACAGCAGCCAAAGACATAATCAAAAGATCGGTCGGTTGAGGGCATTGCGACCCCTTGTGTATGGCACCTTCAGCGTCCGTGAATACATTTAAAAACACAATCAGATTTCTCTGTACATTTTTAGTCTTCTCCTCTGTTTTGAAAAAAGATGTATAAAATCATATAGAAAGATGTACAAAATATTGAAAATAACATTACATTTGCAGAGATCAAAAACCATCAGACAATTGTCAGTTGAATAGCAACGAAACAGTTTGTTGTATGGAATTACTATGAAAAGACACTAAGCTGAAAAAACAATATGAATGACTTTATTAGAAAACATAGAGGAAAACTATTCGTACTAGTAATAGTAGTAGTTATAGTGTTGTTCCCTATATTGCTGAATTTAATCACAACAACGCAATCTCTGGTTCAAAATATTGCCGGAAAAACTAATGATTGGATTCAATTTTGGGGAAGTTATGCTGGTTCTTTGATTACGTCCGGCATTGCTTTGGTAATTCTATTTATGCAAATGAAACAGAATCACCAAGAGAATGAGCGAAATCGTAAACTTCAACAATATCAGCAAAAAATGCAATGGTTAAATGATATGCGCACAGCCTGTATCGAAAACATCTACTCCTATAATGTTAATGATTTGATTCAAGCAGCAAATACGATGCAAGGGAGTGTGCCCAATTTATATGAAGCCTACAAGCATACAGATGCCATCATATTTAGACTTGTTACAACAGATACAAAAGTGGCTTTTATTGGAGAGAATCATTTTGACTATCAAAAAGACTTTCATCAGAAAAGAGGGGATTCATTTAAAAAATATATTGCTGTTGTCTATGAGATTAAAGCTATAATTGCGCAAACGATAAATTTTATAAATGAAAACAACAAAAATAATATTAAGAAAAATGCAAAGGATTACTGGGATGATCTTTTAAATAAGAAGATAGATATACTAGATGTGTCATCAGAAATAAAGGAACGGTTGAAAATGCATCATTATGAAGAAAGTGAAGACATTTCTCTTAATTTATACCATGTTATAATAAAATATTTAGATGATTGCGAAAACTATTTTGAGATGGTCCGCAAATTCACACAATCTTACCTTAATGAGGAACAGAAAAAAATCAAAGAAACACTGCTGTCAGAAAATGATAAGGAATAAAACTTATGCAAGATAAACTTGATGAAAAATAGATTGTATTTTCCCTTTGCTTGTTGATGTTTGCCGGCGTGCCCTGTGTCGGAAGTGAAAGACACAGAAAAGACAAAAAGCGTTTATGACCAGGGCGCTGAAAACGTCCCAACACCAGCCAAAAACACAAATTCATTTGTCAGTATAGGCATTTACCCTTGTGTAGGGCACTTTCAGCGCCCACTGCGAGAGGGAGGTAGGTCCGCAGGTGCTGCGCACCCGCGGTTACCCGAAAGTTCGGCACTTTCAGCGCCGTAAATACAGCTCCTTGCTGTTTTGTGAAAATAATTTTTGATATTTATGAAACGTCAGAGTCAGAAGAGACTTTGGGCAACAATCACAATGTGTATGATGTCGGGGCACTGAAAGCGCCCAACCTTCGTGTAACCGCGGGTGCGCAGCACCTGCGGATGAGATGTCCACCCTCATAATGGGGCGCTGAAAGTGCCCAAAACAGCCAAAGACACCATCAGATTTCTCCATGAATTTTTGGCTTTTCCATTTTTTTTCAAAAAAATATGACAAATAATAAAGAAAGATGTACAAGATGTTGAAAATTGCATTACATTTGCAGGACATGAAAAAGACATACGATGAATCAAAATAAAATACAAAAAACAGATAATCAAGATTTGTCGCTCGTGGTGAAAGCCATTGGATCTGACCTTGAATATACCCAAGTGCGTGCAATCACTTCGGCTAATGCCGATATGCTCTTCCACTATTGGAAAGTGGGGCATTTCATTCTCTACCACCAAAAGAAAGAAGGTTGGGGAAGCAAAGTGATTGACCGTCTTTCAAAGGCAATACGCTCTAAATATCCAGATAAAAAAGGATATTCACGCAGAAATATCTTTTATATGTGTCAGTTTGCAACTGCCTATCCATTGGAAGTCTTACATGAACTAAACAAGGTTGATACTCAACTTAACGCTCCTTCTTTGGAAAACGTTTTGACGTTTACAAATCAGCTAAACCAAATTATGCAAGAGCCTCTTGCACTAATTCAAAGTACAGATAATCAAGATAATATAATTACGCAACAACCTGTTGCACAATTAGAAGAAGTGGCATCAACACTCTCTGCAATCTATCAGATAGACATTGAGGACTTGGAGCAGATATTCAAGCATTCTGCCATAGTTCGTACCAATTGGGCAAGCCATGTTATTCTTCTCAATAGCAAATTGCCATTGGGTGAACGCTATTGGTACATTATGCAAGCTGTACAGAATGGTTGGAGCAGCAATGTTCTGCAAATACAGATAGACTCAAATCTGTTTACTCGGCAAATCTCAGCCAATAAAGTGAGTAATTTTTCGGCACGAATGCCCCAACCACAAAGCGACCTTGCCAATTATCTGCTAAAAGACCCATACATCTTCGACATGATGGGGCAAACAGACCAAATGGCAGAGCGTGACATTGAACAGCAGTTGGTATCGCATATCACGAAGTTCCTTTTGGAAATAGGCAGTGGTTTTGCGTTTGTGGCACAACAAAAGCACTTTGAGGTTGGCGATTCTGATTTCTATGCCGACTTAATCCTCTATAATATCCAACTACACGCTTATGTTGTGATTGAACTCAAAGCTACTCCATTTAAGCCAGAATATATGGGGCAACTCAACTTCTACATCAATACGGTAGATAACACCATGAGAGGAGAACACGACAACAAAACCATCGGTTTGCTCCTTTGTAATGGTGGTGATAGGGTTGTGGCGCAATACGCCCTATCGGGCTATAATCAGCCTATCGGAGTGAGCGAATACCAACTTGCCAAGGCAATCCCTGAAAACCTCAAGTCCGCCTTGCCGACGATTGAAGAAGTTGAGGATGAACTCTCTAAGATTTCGAAAAACAAGATATGAGTATGATATAACCATTTGTAAGGAAATATTAATTGAAGATGCAGCAACATTAATATTCGCATAGTAAAAAAATTAAACTTTTAAATTAGTAATATAAATGACAATTTTAGAATCAATAAATTCTTTTGAAGTAGAAGATAAAAAAGAATTTAACTTTTATCAAGTGGAAAGCGAACTGACTTCTGTCGATGAAACGGAAAAGGCAAGTCCTGACTTTAGGTATGAAGTGACTGCCATGAAATTGGTACCAACACAAGAGGATAATCCTTGGGACTTCTATTTTGGGCCACAATTGACATTTACAGATAAGGATGGCAATTCTGTATATGTACCATGCCTAAATGATATAACTCCTGACGCCATTGCATACTGGGAAAATAGAGCTCAAGCATGTAAGAATCCACTCCTTAAAGCAAGATATGCAGGACTTGTATGGGACTTCAAACAGAAGATAGCTCACCAAAATCAAGAATCTTGGATGTATAGACTTTATGTAGATTCTATGCTTCGTGTATGTAATGAGGATTATTGTTCTCATCCTGTTATCACGGTCAATGTGCTTGAGCGTTTATTTGTTTTAACGAGAAATAAGCCAGCCGATCTCCAACTGACGAAAGATGCTTATACTGCATTTGAAACCCGTCACGCTAAAGACAAAGCTGTGAGAATGTGGGCATCTCGTTTTATGCTAATGACTGAGAATAAAAAATACTTTACTGACGATGAAAAAGAAGCATTAGTTAAAGAACACGAAGAACGTCTCATCCGGTTATCAACACCAAATGAGGATGACCGAGTAGATCCTTGGATTATTCAGAAGCAAGCTGGTTTACTCGCAACATACTATAGTTCCCTTCAGATGAAAGAAGATGTTAAGAGAGTTCTTAATATTGTCGAAAGTGCCTTTGAACATGAACGAAATAATCTTAGCGCAATGCAATTAATGGGTAATCTTAAAACAGTATGTCAGTCATATTCTCACTATGGTCTGAAGGAAGACTTTAATCAGCTCGCTGTTAAAATACAAGAGTTGGGTGTACGTGTGAAAGATGAGATGCAACCATTTCAGACTGAGTTTAAGATACCACAAGAAGTTTACGATCAAGCAGATGCAGATTTTGGTGACAAAGCCGAGTCAGAAGATGTGAGATGGAACAACTTTGCAAGTTATTTTATACCAAGAAAATCTCAAGAGGAAATTAATTTGAAAGAACTGGTGAAAAAATATCCATTTAAATTTATGATTGGAAATAATCTAATGGATGCTAAGGGGCATCCGATGTCATATGTGGGATCATACGAAAGCGATCCAGAAGGACAATTAATATTGCATATGTCACAGAATCTGTACTTACAGTCATATTATCTTTACATAGCTATTAATCGCCTTCTAACCACTCATACGCTTACCAGTACCAACGTGATGAATTCAATGATTATTCCATCTCCAATCTTTGAAGAGGACCGTTATGATATCATTCGCGAGGCTATAGATTTATTTATAGAAGGAAAATATATATTATTCTGTCATCTTATTGTTCCTCAGATTGAGTATGCAATATGTAATATGGTAGAAATGAGCGGCATTTCTATTTTGAAACCCCCAAAAAAAAATAATGGATACCAGATAAGAACTCTTGATGACCTATTAAGAGAACAATGCGTTGCAGATATTTTAACTCCTGACGGTGCATTATATCTACAACTTGTACTCACAAATCAGAAAGCTTTAAACATTCGCAATCTTCTTTGCCATGGTAACATTTTACCAAAATATTTTAGTACAGATGCAGCTGGAAGACTATTCCATGTCTTGGTAATACTTGGACTTATAAGAAGTGAACCTGTATTAATCAAGTAGCAAACAAATTGATATCTATTGACTAAAACATACTATCATTCGTTCCACCTAAGCAAACTGAGAGATAGAACCAATGATAGTATGTTTTGGTATAGACTATTGTTTTAAGAAATTTTTCAGTTCTCCCTGCTCTTTTTTAATTTGCTCTTGTTGTAGTAGCAATTCTGCTTGACGCTGCACGCCTCGCTCGTAGTCCGCAACTTTGGTAGCAAGTTGCTCAATCTGTTTGGGATTACGATGCGTGAAAAAGATGCTATTAAGTCAGTAAAATCAAAATAGTCAAGCATGCCTTTTGGAAGAAACATGGACAGGATATCTTTATAGTCGATTGGTTTTCTTTCCATGATACAAAAGTAAGATTTTATAGATCATTCAAAAAGGAGAAATTTATTAAATCCCCAACTTTAATGACTGGGTCAAATATTCTTATTGAGATTTTAAACATAGAGTTAATTGAAGAAATACGAAGAAAGTCTGTCTTTTTCTGAGTATAATATTATCTTTGCACAAATGGTTAAACGATTTATTTAAAGCAATGCATATCAATTACACCGTGCGTCTACGAATTGTATTGTTGCATTCTAACTCGGTTGTTGTTTAAAAACTAATACATAATCAATATTTAGTTTGAAAAACTTATATGACAGTGAAACCTCAAAAAAATTATAGCGACTTCGCCCAAATAGTAATTTTATATAAATAGTGTGTTGTGACAGATATTGAGCAATTCATTGATTCTAAAGTAGTTGTATCATCAGGATCGGTGGTCGAATACTGTGTTAATACGTTAAGGCTGACAGACACTGCTGCGAGAAAACGTATTGAAAGACTTCCAGAAAACATTCACAAAATTAAAGGAATTTGTAGAGACCATCAATCTATTCTACATTATGAAAATAAATGGGGAAAAGAAGAATATTTTGAGGCATTGGTCAATGTTCTTCAAGATAATGCAAGACAACATTATTTAATTATTAATGCTCTCAAGTTTAATGGTGGAATAATGTTAAAAGAAAAATTGGCATCATTTTCAGCTAGCCCAATTTCTAACACAAAGGGGCACAAAAGTTTCGAGTCAATTTTAGCTGATTTAAAAGGTTTGAGAATTATTGAAGAAATAGACGCTCAATATCAATTGTGTATATATTTAGAAAGAAATGGAAAAAGAGCTAAAGCAATAAATACCGTTCAAACTATAACGATTTCTCATTTTCATGAATGGGCAAGAAATATTGGTCTGATTTCATATGAAGCTGCAAAATTTAATTCAGCTTTCTCTCGGTATCAATTTAGCATGGTTGCACCATCTTATGTCAAAAGTCTAGTATCGAAAAAAGGAGAGAAGCTTATCCCTGCTTTTGTTTTAGCTGATATATTATTAAATAGAAACATAACAGAAGTTGATGTTGAGTTTTTTATTAAGAAATTAGGAAACATCTCCATGCAAAATCAATCTGCAAAATTTATCCCTTTTCTAATAATAAGTAGCCATAGTTCAGAAGTATATAAAGCTCTGAAATCAAATGGAATAATAATTGGAAATATTGATGAATTATTTGGTAAGAAATATTCAGAAACAATATTTGGCATCATAAATCTTTTAGAGAATGCAGGTGCTATATTAAAAACCAATCCAGAACAATATTTAAAACTTATAGATAATATTGAAAAACTCGCTATAGGAAAAACGAACAACCTTAAAGGTGATTTATTTGAGATGACGGTTGGCTTATTTCATGGGCAACAATGTAAAAGCTTGGATATTTCTAAGAAAATATTACAAGATTTTAAACAAATTGAGATCGATGTGTTTGCAGAATATCAAGATCGAGTTGTTTTTGCTGAATGCAAAGGATATAATCATCCGATTGACGATGATTATGTTCAAACGTGGCTTTCTGAGAAAATTCCTGTAGTCAGGAAATGGACTTTAGATCAGAATTTTCTAAAAGGAAAAAGAATAGAGTTTGAAATATGGTGCACAGGTGGTTTTAGCGAAGAGTCTGCAAATATTCTTTTTACAGCTAAACAAAATACAAAGAAATATTCCATTGAATATTTTGATCTTGAAAAAATGCTTAAAGTAGCGAAAAAGAAAAATATAAACCATTTTGAAAAGATAATAAAAGAATATTACATTAAGGAAATTTAGTTATCATGTATCTACACACATTAAACATTTGGATTTTAGAAAATATGGCATAAAAGGTGACGCCTTTGATTCTGCTGAACCTGTTTTATGGCTCTTTTGAAGTTGAATGCAGCTGCTGCGAGCAACAAGTTCATGACATCCCCCGAACACCCTTGAGAAAGTTGCGTGACATACGATGATCAAATTTTTGCCAGTCCACCTTGTTGTTCAGTATATATAACGGGTGTTTGCTATTTAAAGTGTCATCCAAACTAAAGAATAAGGACGGCTCTACGGATTTGTTTTGTTTCTTATACATGATCAATTTCTGCAAGATTTATGATATACAGATACAAAATGTAGCGGATATATACAAGCTTTTACATTATTAACTTATTTATAATCAACACTCTTTATACTTCTTAAGGACCGGTTACTTACTTTATGAGTTTCTTGCCATTAATAATATAGATATGGTTAGGAACGCTGTTGGTGATCTTTTTTCCTGAGATGTCGAATATACCGGAATGGTAAGCTGGATGGGAACTTCTATTAATAGTGGCGATGTTATCGGTGATGCCCAAAAAAGTATCCATCTCGTTCACGCGGTTCTTGTACCAGGAAATGATATATTCTATTTCAGTAGACAAATCGTGGGCATAGCAAGGTCTATATTTCTGTGCATCGAAATAAGAGGACTGTCTGGCCCATGCACCGGAGTTGATGAACAAATCACGATAGTTGCGAAGGCGTTGAGCTACGGAGTCAACAGAGAGAGACTTGGTACGTGCTATTTTCCATTTATCGGCAAGGAGATTCATAAATTCTTGCTGACTTAGACAGGTGGAAAAAGGTGCGACAGCAGTCTTAATAATATCGGTCATTTCCCAATTGTTGTATGTGCCTCCCCAATAAATACCATTTCCTAAGGAGGTGTCGAGGTCCCATGGGGTATATACAAAACGGGTAGTGTCACCAGTGGATTGTATATTGCGTACCGAAAGGTACTTGTTCTTATTGCCCCAGTTGTCTTCAATGCTCATAACCATGAGAAAAAGGGTGTAGTCGGCGATATTATCGGTGTAATAGTTTTCCTTGACATAGGCGTAATCTTGAAAATTTTTGTAGGACGTCTGGAGAGGTTCCCATGCTTGTTCGCATGCATAGTCTTCAGGTTCTGTGAGTTCCCATGCGTCATGCCATTGAATAACACAAACAGCGTAATTTAGAAAATAGCCCAAGGTGGTCTGGTCTGCAATATCGGTAGTTCCTTGCTTATAAAGTACGCCTCTCACAGTATAGGTAGAGTCGGTGTCCTGATGGATTTTCTTTAGTTTGAGTAATTTGCGATTTATGCGGTCGGTAAGACAAAAAATGCCTTTATATTCATCGTTGATATATACTTCAACAAATTTTCCAACGGTGCCATTACGGGAACCGAAACTGGTCTCGTAAGGCAATTTGGAGAAGGCGTTCCATACGTCGAAGGCTACTCTGTTGCGCATGCAGATGCTATCGATGGCCATGGCATCGAGAATCCATGATGAACAGGAGCGCAAGCCGCATAGAGTGGTGTCTATTTCGGTGTCATCGGTAGCACGCAATTTCATATTGAATGAAGGCTTCATGGAATAGTTGAGGGCCGTTGCGCCACGAGTTTTAAATTTGGCGGGCAAATTTATGACAGAGCCATCCGTATCAGTGAGCGACATATTACCGTTGATGTAACTCATATTTTGTGTAAATTGGCCATTGAAGTTTACTCGCAATACAGGTAGCTGGGGATTCTCACTGGCCATAATTATAGTATTGCAAAACAATGACAAGAGGATTAATGTAATCTTTTTCATTAAAATTTATATGGATAAATAAATAGAGATGATTATATCATGAAATATAAAGGTAATGGGAATTTACGGAGATATTTTTAGAAAACCTTTGTGAAGTATCAAAAGATAGAACAAATAGAATGATGATAGCCGAAGCCAAATTTACAGAAATTTTCTGTGTTATAGATGAATTCAATCGAAATCTTGAGAAAGAAATATCCAATCATGTTTTGATCTCTGCCTCGGGGGAAACGAAGAAGAAGCAATTGGATTCACGATGCTGAAAGTGCCCAACAGCAGCCAAAGATACAAATCAAATTGCCGGTACAAGCATTTACCCCTTTGTGTTGGGCACTTTCAGCGCCCTGAACACATTTGCTTGCTGTTTTGTGGAAATAATTTTTGATCTTTATGAGACGTCATAGTCAGAAGAGACTTTGGGCAACAATCACAATCTGTATGATGTCGGGGCACTGAAAGCGCCCTTTCTTTAAATCCTTTTTTGTTCTTTCCTGTGTCTTTCCCTCCTGACAACTATCACCCTACAAGCGAGAAAATACAATCTATTTTGGAGCGAGAAAAACCAAACTACAATAGTTGTATTCACGGCGCTGAAAGTGCCCACTAAAAAATAAAATACCCGCTTCTTAAGGAACGACTAAATACATAGAGATTCCACTCATCACAAAGAAAAAGATCAGTAGAAGAAACGTTTATTCAGTCTAATTCATTAAGAATAATTAAAAAAACCGGTTCAAGATCAGAAGATCCATTTTATGTTTTATTTTTGTATCTCTCAATATGAGGATGCTTGAATCTCTATTTTAATGATTACTAAACAACTAAATTAATGAATAATCTTAACTATGGTGCTGTTGGAAATGGCCGGACAGCTGCTCTTATTTCTGCAGAAGGTAATATAGAATGGTTCTGTCTACCCGATTTTGATTCACCCTCGGTGTTTGGCAAAATACTTGATAAGAATAAGGGAGGAAGTCTGGGGTTTATCGTCTCTTCAGAATATACGATTTCACAACAATATATAGCACATACTAATTTATTGGAAACTACATTTTGCGCTCCAAAATATGGTAGTTTTGAGATTATTGATTTTATGCCCAGGTACCGGACAGGAGACAACTGTGATTATTATATTCCAGCAGAACTATACAGACTGATTAGATTTAGAAGCGGACGTCCAAAATTTAAAGTGGTCTATGATCCAAAACTTAACTACGCAAAGGGCAATATCATTCATAAGGGAGGTCCGGAATATGTCAAATCGTGTTTGGAGAGCAATCTTGAAAATACCATCTATTTATATTCCAGTCTTAATTTTGATTCTATATTGAACAGCGAAGAAATAGAGCTAACTAAAGATGAATTTCTACTCGTTTCATATAATCAGAAAGTTATAGAAGTGGATATCGAACGAGTATATCTTGAGTATGAGCGTACCAAATTATATTGGATGAATTGGTCAAACCGTTCAAAAAAATTCACGATTTTTAATAATGAAATTGAGCGCAGCATACTGGTTCTAAAATTAATGTCCTATCAACGCACTGGAGCCGTTTTGGCATCACTGACAACAAGCATACCTGAAACTATCGGTGGCGTTCGCAATTGGGACTATCGTTATTGTTGGCTACGAGATGCTTCCATGTCCATAGAAATGTTGATACAAGTTGGACACAGTGGTGCAGCACAAAGATTTATGAGATTCATCATGAGCATTCTACGTTCAAAATCAGATCAATTTCAAATCATGTATGGAATTCGTTATGAAAGAAACATTAAGGAAACAGAATTGGAATACTTAGATGGTTATAAAGATTCCAAACCGGTAAGAATAGGTAATGCAGCTTATTATCAGCAACAAAATGACACTTACGGCTATCTGATGAATGTTATTTATCAATATTATTTCTATTTCAGAGGAACGCTCGACGAAATAGAAGACATGTTTGAAGTCGTAAAACACATTGGGCGTATTGTTATCAAAGAATGGCGTAATCCGGATAACGGAATATGGGAGATACGAAACAAACAAGAACATTTTGTATTTTCAAAAGTCATGTGCTGGGTTGCTCTTGACAGAGCTGCAAAAATATCAGATATGCTCAATGAGGAAGGCTATGCCGAACGGTATAAGAACGAAGCCAGACTCATTAAAGAAGACGTTCTAAAAAATGGTTGGAAAGAAGAAATTCAAAGTTTCTCACAGACCTATTCAAACCTTGATCTGGACTCCTCTTTACTGCTGATGGAAAAATACGGATTTATATCTCCAGATGACCCATATTATCAAAAAACAGTCGATGCAATATATGATAAATTATGCTATAACGGATTGATGTTCAGATATAATAATCATGATGATTTTGGAATACCGACTTCGGCTTTTACCATTTGTACTTTTTGGATGGTTCGCGGACTATATGTAACGGGGCGTAAGGATGAAGCTCTAAAAATGTTCAACCAAATACTTACATATTCTAATCATGTCAGGCTGTTCAGCGAAGATCTTGATTTTAACACGAAAGAGCAAATGGGTAATTTTCCTCAGGCATATTCACATCTAGCCCTGATTGATACCGCCTTACTATTTTCGAAAGAAGTTAAGTTGTCCAGGTTTCTCCGTCCATAGTTTTTAACCATCAGCTATTCATATTAAATACTGTACGGAGAACTGGCAAGACATCTATTTGCAAAGGTATATTATATTTTGCTGAATCACACATGAGCCCTACTTTGATGCTGAACGCATGATTGGGTATCACCATAAACATATCTTCATCCGTTACATCATCCCCAATAACAAATATAAAATCATAGCCTGCGTTTCTTAAAAGCCTTTTGAGTTCTATTGCTTTAGAATAAATTGGTGATTTTATTTCCAAAATTTTATTTCCACGCATCAGTTGTAAGCCATGACGATTGCAGGGCGACATCAACGCATTTATCAATTGCTGTTCTCTTAAAACCGCGAGCCAGTTATCCACGCTTCTGAAATGCCACACCAGGGCAGTCTTTTTAGTCTCCAAATGAGAACCCGGCGTTTTCTCCACAAACTCTTTTAATATATTGACAATTTCATCGTCCCAATCTATTTGCGAAATCAACTCCTGCCAAACACCATCTTCTTTAAAAGCGGTACCATGTTCCGCAGCAAGTCCGATATTCAAGTTACCAAACCATTTTTCTAAGGTAGACTTATCTCTTCCACTTGTGATCACGACCCGATTTCTGTCATCTGAAGCTAATCGTTTAAGAAAATCCAGCACTTCTTCAGTAGGACAGGCATCTTCAGGATTATCTTTAAAACCCATCAATGTTCCATCATAATCAAAAACTAGTAAACGATGAGAACTATTCTTAAATGAATTTGATATACGCTTACTATTTAACAAATTTAGCTCCTTTTGATTCAATGTTTTATTTTTATCACACACTGCCAATAAATTGCCCACAAAATTGGAAGCCCATTTTTTTACGGTATGTTTCGATATGATTGCCTGCATTTTTTTCATGCGCTCCATTTGCTCAGAATAAGGCATGATTAATGCCTGCAAAATAGCATTCTCAATTTCTTTGATGTCATTTGGGTTTATCTGTATGGCACTTTGCAATTCTGCTGCAGCACCAGCCATTTCACTCAATATGAGAACACCCGGATTATCTCCTTTCACTGCCACATATTCCTTTGAAACAAGATTCATTCCATCTCTTAAAGGAGTCACTAAAGCAATATCAGCTATAGAATACATGCCCACAAGATCGTCGAAATCAAAACTGTGATAAAAATAATATACAGGCGTCCAGTTAATATTGGAATATTTTCCGTTTATCGCCCCTATTTTTTCATCTATCAACTTCTTCAGATTAGCATATTTGTTTACCGTATCACGTGAAGGAACAATAATCATCACCAATGACACTTTTCCATGAAATTCAGGATGATTTTTCAAGAAAAGATAAAAGCCTTTTATCCGATGAATAATACCCTTGCTGTAATCAAGTCGATCCACAGAAAGTATCAGTTTGTTATCTTTTCCATAATTATTTTTTAATACTTTTACTCTTTCCTGAACTTCTGGCTTTAATGCGGCATCATGATATAAATCATAATCAATTCCCATTGGAAAAGCATTCACATAGGACTTATGATGCTTTATATATACATAATCCAGCTGGAACTTAACCTTAAGAACTCGAGAAACAGCACTCACAAAATGCCTCATGTAATCGAAGGTATGGAAACCTATCAGATCTGCACCTAGTAAACCATTTAACAACTCAGCACGTTCAGGGAGAACTCTAAAAAATTCATACGACGGAAAGGGTACGTGATGGAAATAGCCTATCTTTATATTATTGATCCCCTCTCTCAACATTTTGGGTAACAGCATCAAATGGTAATCATGTACCCAAACAATGCTTCCGGGTTCAATTAATTTTCGAGATTCTTCAAAAAACAATTTATTTACTTCCTTATAAGCATCCCAATACCTGTTATCATATTCAATAAAAGAATAAAAGTAATGGAAAAATGGCCATAAAATGCTATTAGAATAACCTTCGTAGTATTGATCTATTTGGTTTTGCGATAAAAATATCGGATGGTAATTCGAGTCGTTCAGTTCCTTTTTTAATTTATTTCTTGTTTTGGCATCCGTTACCTCCATACCGGGCCATCCTATCCAATGTTTTTCAATACCAGCCATATTAATGGAGGTTAATCCAGTTGCAAGCCCACCTTCACTTTTCACAAAATGAAAATCATCAAATTCGTCTTTAATGATTTTAATAGGTAATCTATTTGATATGATAAACAATTTCATAGACATTTTCTTTGCAAGTTATATAAAAAAACCAGAAATAACTAAATGTTATTATTCTTTATTGTTGATTCTGTTTATTTTAGAATGTATTATGCGCTAAGCTATACCCTTTTGGGCCTTACTTTTACGCCTGTTTTTCCAGTCATTTAAGCAGGCATCTAATGATTTTCTGACCTGAATCTGCAAGACAGAATGGATGCGTACTTTCTTTTTATTTGATCATTTCTTATTAAGTCCCCTATATATTGCAATCGTACTTCTATTTTCCAAACATTTTACCCAGACCACAGTCCAGACTAGTTGATTTCTTTTCCAAAAGGCAGCAATGAAATACGGGCAAGTTTAAAATGTTGCAAACCAAAGGGAATACCCACTATTGTGATGCACAGTAAGAATCCCCATACCAGATGACTCAGACAAATCCAAATACCACCCACCACAATCCAAATCACGTTCATCACCAGACTGAGGCATCCTGGACTACCAGGAGTATCGACCACTTCGTGTCCAAAAGGCCACAACGCCAGCATGCCCAACTTCAAGGTTTGCAAACCAAACGGAATACCAATGAGTGTAATTATTAGCAACAGACTACAGATAAAGTATTCCAAGGCAATCATAAGTCCGCCACATATCAGCCAAATAATGTTCCCAATTATTTTCATACTGTCCACAAAATTACAATTAAAATCAAATAACTATTTTTCAAGCACAGAAAATTCTTTGCCTCAAAATTATCATAACGATACCCTACACTTTTTGAAAAGGAATTACAGAAAAAGCTGTTCTCATTTTTATAGCTTCTTTTACTTTTCTTCAAAACGAAACTTATCATCCTTTCCTTTCTCCTCTTTTGCATCTTTCACGAGAACTTCAGGTGTCAGAAGTTGATCGTTATCCTCACGAGGTTGCTCGTCCTCGTGATCTTCATCAGCGTGATCTTCATTGAATACCGGTCTTCTGCGTACACCACGAGCCTTCTGCATCCATTCCAGGATGCCGTCCACCTCTCGTTTAATACCTCCTTTGCCTTCGAAAATAGAATTTTTCCTCTGTGCCTCTCTCAACGCATCGCGCAACATCTTATTCTCCTCCATAAGAGCACTGCGACGATAACGTTTTTTTTCCTTTGACGAGTTCATGATTCCTTCAAAATGTTGTTCTCCATCAGCTTCATTCGAGTGATGTACATCTTGTTTCTGTCTATTTTGATACAAGTTGTCGTAGCGCCCTTCCAACACTTTGAGAAAATTGTCTCCACGAAACAGCCAGTAAAAATTGGCAACCCAACCATTAGAGTTTACACCCATCAGAAAATTGGAGTGAAAAAACACATCTATCAATGTATGTGTGCGTTCCACACCAATTGACGACAATATATGCATCACATTCTTCAATCGCGTCCCTCGGATACTGTGGACTTTGTGAATTTTATGACACAATTCAGTCGGGATCCGATCATTAAAATATTTCAGAACATCACTACTCAAACGCTCCTGAAGTTCGCAATACTCCACCATCTTTCGACGTAGACCGGCCTCGCCCATCGTTTCCAATTCAGTCTCTGAAACCTCTTTCCAAATTTCTTTCGGTACCCATTTCAACAATTTACCATACGACATTGTTAAAACACGCTTTGCTTTTTCACTTTTCAGGTTTTCATAACTAAAAGCATCACCATCAGATGATGATGTTGTTTTCTCTCTCGAAAACTCCTCTCTATTTGGCGTTTCCTTTTCATTCTGAACAACAGCAGTAATAGAAACATCTTTATCTTCTTTTTCCTCACACTCCACAGTCTCTAAACGGATCACTTTTTTCTTTCCCGATCTCCACTCAGATAATTCCTTCTTCAACACTTCATTTTGCTTTTCCTCATCCAAAAGTTCCTTCAACAGCAACCATACACCTCCGGCATGGCGGCCCAAACCATTGGGTTCCTCTCCCGTCGCCACATAAGTCTCACAGGCATGCTGCAATCCCGCACTAGACTTTCCATTAAAACGATGTAACACTTCCTCCAAGATTTCTTTTTCCATTTTACTTGTTTTAGATTCAATGTTTTGTTTTTCAAGGTTTTGCGCTCCTATTTTTTCAATTCGTGTAGACGCCTTTTTATTCTATCCATTTTCCTTTAGAGAAGAAATTCTACTATTTCTTCATCACACAAACAAAGATACTGAAAAATTACGTGAAAAATATTTTTTTTAACAGATTATTCTGTTATAAAAGTCATTCAAACAAAACTTGCACTTCAAATTTTGTATTCCTACAGTTAGGAACAATAATTGTAAATTTCTTGCTCACATTTCTAAATTTAGAAATACAATAACTTTGAATGTCGTTTATTCCAAAGAGTGAAAGCAATTAGTTTGATCCTATAAACAAAAAAGGGACACCTTATAGGAAATCCCTCTATTATAAATTATCTTTTGTGATTCCGTTGGGATTCGAACCCAAGACCCACGCCTTAGAAGGGCGTTGCTCTAATCCAACTGAGCTACGGAACCTGCATTTAGAGTGCAAAATTACAGTTTTTTTGGTGATTTGACAAACAGTACAGACAAAAAGTTGAGTTTAATTTATCTTTTCAACCTTTAAAAGAGGGGAAATACAAACAACGCGCAGTAATTGAGCATAATGCACGCTGAGAGTACATTCATATCAGCTACGCGAAAACCAGAGGATGTCACGATCTCTCCGCTCGAAGGAACCGAATACGAAAGTTTGCGCGAAGCATAAAATTGATAAAGAATATATCCAATCACAACTCCTACCAAAACACCTACCAGAATGTCGCCCACATAATGTACTCCAAGATACAAACGTGTATAACAGTTAAGCGCAGCCCAACTTATCAGCAAAATGGAGGTCAAACGGTGACGGAAAAGCAGCATAAAAAATACCGCAACAGTGAACGTATTGGAAGCATGAGCCGAAAAGAATCCATATTTTCCGCCTCGATAATTATTGACCACATCAACAACATACATCAGTTTTGGGTCATTAGCCGGCCGAAAACGTTCTGTAAGGGGTTTCACGATGCTGGAAGAAAGTTGGTCCGACAAAAAAATGCCCAATGAGATCATCAATACCACCATCCACAGCATCTTAGGCCCGCCATTACGATAAATAATGTATAGTATCAAAAGGCCAACAGGAATCCACGTCAACGTTTGCGTAGCCATATAGATTGCTCCATCAAACACGAGTGAATGACTGCCGTTAAGAAATAACGTGAGGTTTCTATCCAAATTCAGAATTTCATGCATATCTAGAATTGACGTATGTTAGCTTTCCAAGCGTATCTGACTAAATCATTTCCATGTCGACCTTCTGCATCCAACCGATTTTACCGTCTGAGAGTTTTATTTCAACCCAATCACGCATAGAATTGTCCAAAATTTTGACTTTGGTACCTTCATGAAGGGAAAAAAGAACCGTACCAGAAGCTGCAGGAGAGCTTTTAATACGGCAAGTCTCCATGATAACAGCGTGAGTATTGTCCAAATATTGCTTACGCTGCAAATATGCAAAAATATTAAAGAACAAACAAAAAAAGAACATCATCACAGCAGCAAAAAATCCTATTTTACGCAATAGGAGTCGACGTCCAAAAGCGTAAAAAAGGCCACCCGAAAGCATTAGAACAAAAGCCCCTATAGAAAGGCGTCCCCATTGATCGGTATTCATACTATTCAAAAATGAACGAAACCAATAGACCAGAAAGAAACCGTCTGTAGACTCTATTTTATCTAACGTTTTACTACGGGCCAGAGCCAGATTAAAACGGATATCCGCATCTCCGGGCTCCCGATTGGCAGCACGCTCATAATTGAGAATGGCATGACCCATATCATGAAGGCGATAATAGGCATTGCCCAAATTATAATAGATAGCAGCATTATCGCCTTGTTGAAGAATTTTCTGATAGAATACAATGGCCTCCTGATATTTTCCAGCCGCATACATGCTGTCGGCCATCGACTTCTGAATTTTAGTAGCCTGCACGCCGAACAACGAGAAAAAAAGGATGAAGAGTGAAAATATACGTTTCATTTTTTCTTCTTTTTAAGGATCGAATCCAATTTACTGATAACATTTACCACGTCGTTATAGACGGACTCCGTAGAATTCAGTCCGTTCTTGTTTTGAGAGAATCGAAAGAATTCACAGTCACTTAGAAGCCGCGTAAAGTGTTCGGAAAGCTCGGCAGGCACTTGTTGCGCAAGAAATTCATCTATAATTTTTTCTTTTGTCAAGTCACTGACAGGAATATTGAGTTTGTCACTTACATACCCCATCATGGCATGAAGCGTTTCATCATAGAATTCGTCGATACGGTTTTGCTTCATCAATTTCCGCGCTTTCTTCATGCGGGCCACAACAAGACGTCCTGCCCCACGAACGCGTTGCCCTACTTCATCCCCCCGTTGTACAACACGACGATGGAGATAAACAAAGACTACAACAAACAGAAAGAAGGCTGCCAGATAATAAAGCCAGAAGGAACTGCGATTCCAGAAAAGATCCTCTTTATGATGGAGGTTCACAGAGCCCGTTTTAATGTAAAAAATATCGCTCCTCGCAAGAATTTCTTTCTGTTTGTCGGAATAGATACTCTTCTCTCCTTTTGCTACATCAACATTGATGGAGGCAGTATGAATGGTTTTATAAGAATTTGTAGAAGTATCGAAATAGGTAAAATCTATTCCGGGAATCGTGTAGGAACCACGATGTTTTGGCACGGTCACATAATCTATCGTCATGTTACCAACCATACCGGCAGTAGTTAACTTCGACTGGGAGGTCTGTTTGGGGTCGTAGGTATCGAAATCTCCAGGGAAATTAACAGAAGGAACTTTTATTAGGTCAACATTGCCCGTACCACTAATTTGAACCTGAAGATCAAGGGTTTCGTTCTCCCGTGGGTGAAGAGTACGAAGCTGTGATTTAATAGAGAAATGACCCACAGCTCCAGAGAAGTTTGCAGGCTTGGATGGCAGCGGCCGTACCGTGATAGCAAGTGAAGGCGAAATAACAGACTTTTTACGTTGAAAAGAACCGGAATTACCATTAAAAAAAGCATCAATAGGATCCACATCCGGATTGCTAAACTCTACAATGCCATCAAAACGAATTTGCGGAATCAGAAGTTTACCCGTTTGTTGAGGAAACATAACATATTGACTCCACACCGTAGTATAATAGTTCTGCCCGTTGTAAGAACCGATTGAAAAAGACTTCTGTTGTGGCAGGGGCACTTCTTTAACCATGAAACCTTTCAGATCAGGCATCTTGCCAGCCAATTGGCGCAAGTTAAGCCGAGTATATACTCGATAAGTAAGCAAAACTGGTTCCTGCTCATAGACTTGGGACTTATTGGCTGTGACCGAAATAAACAAATCCTTATTTGAAATGTGCCCCACATTACTTTTTGAATTAACCGGTTGCGGAGATCCCCCTTGAGAAGCATTTGCAGAATTAGTGCCACCGCCGGAAACTACTTTAATGGAGACGGAATTGGAAGCATAAGTATGTCCATCCACATTAACCGTGATATGCGGAATAACATATGTTCCAGGCTTTCGGGCCATCAATGTGTAACCATACGTAAGCGAGCTGACGGAAGATTGATGACCGTTGATAATTTGCACGCTATAACTCGACGACCTACTAGGACCATAAAGAATATCAAAACCGGGGATTTTGGTCAAAACCTGAGCACTCTTGACATCTTGCGTATTCACTTCGTATTCCAATCGGAACTGTTCTCCCTGAGCTACACTTTCAGGAGCACGGGCAATAACGCGCACAGCCGCACAAAGCGGACTAACAGTCAAAAGCAAGATAACAATCAGAAATAATTTCTTTATATACATCGCTTTTTTACCAATTCTGTTCAACATTTCTCTGACGACGTTGTTGCATAGCCTTGCGCACCTTTTGCTGCGTACGGTTTTCCTCCATCATGGCAGCGCGGAGCATTTGGTCAGCATTCTCCTTCGACATCTGATTTTTCTGTTTCTGTTGATTATTTTGATTTTTTTGCTGTTGTTGCTGATTCTTTTGGTTGTTTTGATTTTTCTTGTTGTCCTTCTTCTGCTGCTTTTGCTTTTTATTCTGCTGCTTTTGCTTGTTCGGGTTTTTCTTCAACTGATATTGGCAAAGTGCAAGATTATAACGCGTGCGGTCATCGGTAGGATAATTGCGTAATGACTCCTTGTAACAGTCGATGGCAGGACCGAATTGCTTCTGCGATTGCAGAATAACACCCATATTATGATAAATGGCAGCTTTAAAAAAAGGATTTTTTTCCGTTTTTGCAGCTTCCTCATACTGTTTCATGGCATCTTTGGGTTTATGCTGTGAAAGTAGAGAGTTGCCCAAATTATAACGTGTACGCGCATTTGTAGGTACAAGTTCCAAAGCCTTACGATAATTCACTTCAGCCTCAGGATACTTCTTTGCTTGAAAAAGGCTGTTACCCTTTCGCATATAACATTTTTCAGCAGGCTGGGCGGAAAGAGCGACAGGTAAAAAAAGCACGAGGGTCAGTAAAAAGAATATGCAGTTACTTTTCATTGTTCCGAAATATTTTAAAACGACTGAAACGAGGATTTTTCCGTTCATCGATTATAATATCTATCAGCAGCAAAATGAGAGCTATCCAGGCAAACACCTGAAACTGCTCGGCATACTCCGAAAAAGAAGTAGCGCCAAGATTCTGCTTCTGCAGTTTGTTGAGTTCATAATAGAGTCTATCCTGGGCCAAAATGGAATTGTCTACCTGAATAAAAACACCTTGACCTTTTTCCGCAATACGGCGACACATATCAGGATTCATCCGCGTAATGACCACACTTCCCTGCTTATCGCGCAAATAGCCTCCGCCGCCAATAGGTATGGTAGAACCTTTCGCACTACCGATGCCAAGTACAAAAACACGGATACCTTTTTTAGCTGCATCTTCGGCCAAATCCTCGGCTTTGCCCTCATGATCCTCACCATCTGTAATGATGACAATGGCACGTTCCACATGTTTCTGATTGGTAAAACTACCTGTACAGAGGCGGATAGCTTCCGAAATATTTGTTCCTTGCGTAGCTATCATAGATGGCGAAATAGCGTCCAAAAACATCTTGGCTGACACAATGTCGCTCGTGATAGGCAATTGAATAAAAGCATCCCCAGCAAACACAACCAAACCCACCTTATCATTTGTAAGTTTGTCTGAAATATTTGCTACCATCATCTTGGCACGATCCAGACGATTGGGCTCAATGTCAGAAGCCAACATGGAATTGGAAACATCCAAAGCCACCATGACTTCGATTCCGGTATGCTGATCTGTTTCTATTTTGAGCCCCATCTGAGGACGTGCCTGCATAATGACTAGTGTTGAAAAAGCCAACAAACATAAAATCAACTTCACGACTGGACGCCAGAAAGACACCCCAACCGTCAATTGCCTGATCAGTCCATAATCACCCAAGTGCTTCAAGCGCCTTTTACGCTGATAGCGCAACAAGACGAACAGCAATACCAATATGGGGATCACTAATAAAAAATATAAATATTCTGGATTTTCAAATCGAAACATAATGCACGAAGAATTTTAATTAAGGAATACGGCGAAGCACGGTATTGCGCAGCAGTAATTCCAGCAGTAGTGACAAGAGGGCAATTAAACCAAAAATTTGATAAGCCTCATAGTGCTTACTGTATTGTTTAACCATAATTTTAGTCTTCTCTAATTTACCAATATCATCATAAATTCGCCTCAGTTGACGATTGTTTGTGGCGCGATAGAATTTACCACCTGTACGTTCCGCTATATCGATAAGCGTCTGAGAATCTATTTCTACTGGAAGTTGCACATACTTTACCCCGCCACCAGGCAAAGGAAATGGGTAAGGAGCCGTTCCATTGGTTCCCACGCCAATCGTATAAACGCGAACACCATTTACATGAGCTATTTCCGCAGCAGTTTGTGGAGAAATTTCGCCTTTGTTATTGGAACCGTCAGTAATTAGAATAATCACTTTGCTTTTAGCTTTGCTAGCCTTGAGACGGCTGATGGCATTAGCAAGGCCCATCCCAATAGCAGTACCATCGTCAATAAGGCCATTGGCTGCGAGATCACACTGCACGCCTTTAAACATATTAAGTAACGAGGTATGATCAGTTGTTAGAGGGCATTGGGTGAATGCCTCAGCTGCAAAAACGGTGAGCCCAATATTGTCGTTCGGACAATTGGCAATAAATTCGGAAGCTACGTTTTTGGCAGCCGTAATACGATTGGGTGACAAATCTTCCGAAAGCATACTTGTAGAAATATCAACAGCCAACATCACGTCGATGCCACTTACTTCGGAATCTTTCCAACGATTGCTAGTCTGCGGCCGCGCTAAGGCCAAAATAATCATCGTAAACGTAATAAGCCTCAAAAAAAATGGCATCTGAATGAGATAAACCTTTTTACTTTGTGGTATGAAACGATAAGCTTGGGTATCGGGAACTTTCAGAGTTGGTTCTTTCTTTCGCCTGGACATAAAATGCCATACGATATACGGAATCAGCAAGAGTAATAAAAAGAGATAAACACTATTTGCAAAGACCATCTTCCTTCAATTTTTTAAACGAACAAAAAATACAAACTCCGTCCGACAAGGAACAAAATAACGAGACTGCCTATCACCATAGCAGTTATAGTTAACTTCAAAACCAACAAACTACGGCGACTACGTTGTATTTCAGGAGGCAGTTCAACTTGTTTTTGAGGTTTATCCTGCTCTTCTATTTTCGTAGACTTGATGAAGTCCACTGCTTTATATAAATTTTCATCATTTTCATTAAGCATCGTACGCAGTTTGGCAAATTTTGCCAAATCGGAAGTTTCAAATAATTGCTGTAACTCCTGCACAGACTTGTTATCCTGCTGTTTCGTAAGTTGAGAAATAATCTCAGAAGAAGTCATTTCACGAGCATTAAAACCATAACGTTTTTGGATATATGTTCTCAGAATATTCGTAAGCTGTGTGTAATATTCCTTAGAATCTTCATGAACTTCCTTTTTATGATTGATCTTCTGTATTTCATTCATAGCCCACTGATGAGGAGGTAAGGCGGGCTTTATCCTAAAACGTTTCAGGATGGGACGTTTATTGTGGACTTGCATAAATAGATAAACAATCGCCAATAACATGACGATAAGAAGTAATGACAATAAAAACAACCCTTTCCAATCTCCCCAGGAAAATGGTACCGGCGCAATATCTTTAGGACCAAAAAACTTATCGAGATGCAGCGTGTCGATATCCATCGTTGCAACTTTCAATGCCAACGTATTAGAAGAATAGACCTGTTTACGAACACGCACTTTGAAAGGAGGTATGTAATAGAGGCCAGAATTAAAAGCCGTAATGGTATAGACCTTGGTGACTGAAATCTGTTGTCCATTATTCAGTTTCTCAGAATCAGAAACTTTTTCATTAAGCACCTCCACAAACGAATTAATGTGCTTGTTTGGAAAAACGGGGAAAGCCACATGTTGGTTTGCATCAGCCACTACTTTGAGGGAGATATGAGCCTGCTGCCCGATGAGAATGGCTGTAGAATCTATTTTTACACTCACTGAAACATGAGCTACAGCATTCGCTACCCACAATAATATAAAGGTAAAAAGTAATAATATTTTTCGCAACATGCCTATCTTCGCTTTGAAAAAAGATTGATTAATGCTTTTACGTAATCTTCGTCTGTACGAATAGAAATAAGATCCACACTACTCTTATTCATCGTTTCTGTCAAATTGTTTTCCAATATAGACCAACTACGGCTATGAGCATCACGGACTTTCTTACTAGATGAATCAATGTACTGCTCATGGCCCTTTTCAGCATCACATACCTTAATGAGTCCAACATTGGGCAACGCAGCCATAAAACGATCATAAACCTGAATAGCAGCCAAATCATGTTTTCTATTGGCAATCAATACAGCTTGAGAATAATCGTTGCGATCAATAAAATCACTGATAAGAAAGGCAGTACAGCTTTTATGCTGGGTATTCATCAGAAACTCCAATGCTACTTTAATATCGGTCTGCTGTGCGTCCGGTTTGAAATTCAAAATTTCACGGATAATGTATAAAATATGCTTGCGACCCTTCTTCGGTGGAATATATTCTTCTACCTTATCTGAAAATAGAATGACACCAATTTTATCATTGTTTTGAATAGCCGAACAAGCCAAAGTCGCTGCAATCTCAGTAACCATGTCGCGCTGAAACATATTCACAGTACCGAAAGAAAGACTAGACGAAACGTCTATCAACAGCATCACGGTCAGTTCTCGTTCCTCCTCAAAGATCTTGATGTAGGGATGATTGAAGCGAGCCGTAACATTCCAATCAATATCGCGGATATCATCGCCAAACTGATATTCGCGAACCTCGGAGAAGGACATGCCGTGTCCCTTGTAGGCAGAATGATATTCGCCTGCAAAGATATTATTCGACAGCGCTCTCGTTTTGATTTCTATCTGTCGAACGCGCTTTAATAAATCACTGGTATCCACTATGGAACTTGTACTTTATTTAAAATCTCATTGATAATTTGGTCACTACTGATATCATTGGCCTCGGCTTCATAAGAAAGTCCGATACGGTGGCGAAGCACATCATGCGCAATGGCACGTACATCTTCAGGAATCACGTAACCGCGATGTTTAATGAAGGCATATGCTCGCGCAGCCAAAGCCAGATTGATGGAAGCACGCGGAGAAGCACCGAAGTTGATATTTTGTTTCATATCTTTCAGGCTATAATGCTCAGGAAAACGGGTCGCAAATACCAAATCTGTAATATAGCGTTCTATTTTTTCGTCAATGTAAATCTGTTTGATAACTTCACGCGCAGCCAATATTTCATCTATACTTATAATGGGTTTCACATCTTGTGATTTACCTTGGATATGGTTTTTGACAATTTCCTGTTCTTCCTGAATGGTAGGATAATCAATAACTACTTTGAGCATGAAGCGATCTACTTGGGCTTCCGGAAGAGAGTAAGTACCCTCTTGTTCTATTGGATTTTGCGTAGCCAATACAAGGAAAGGCTGTGGTAATTTAAAAGTATCACTACCAATAGTCACCTGACGCTCCTGCATGGCTTCCAGTAAAGCACTCTGCACTTTTGCTGGAGCACGGTTGATTTCGTCCGCCAAAATGAAATTAGCAAAAATCGGTCCTTGCCTTACTACAAATGATTCCGATTTCTGACTGTATATTACCGTACCAATAATATCGGCAGGAAGTAAATCCGGTGTGAATTGAATTCTCTTATAACTGGCATCTATCAATGAAGACAGCGTTTTAATTGCCAATGTTTTTGCCAAACCCGGGACCCCTTCCAATAGAATATGACCGTCACTCAACAGACACACCAACAAGGCATTGACCAAGTGCTTTTGTCCTACAATAACTTGTCCCATTCCCGTTACCAGATTGGTTACAAATCCGCTTTTACTCTCTATTAATTCGTTCAAACCGCGGATGTCGATATTCTCTTCCATATTGTTCTTTTTATTTAATTGTTCGTCCTTTAATTTTACAGCAAAATTAAGACTTTTCAAAGTAGCTCCTAATTAATTTTCCATAAAAAGAAACTCATTCTATTTATTCTTAAGAAAATTTCCATTTTTGAAATCATTCTGCATGTGCTAACTTTGGCATTTTCAATTTCATTCCCAGCTGTATCAGGTCTGGATTTTCCAAATGGTTATAAAAGATGATGTACTTTACATAATCTTTGCTACCATATATTTTTTTCGAGAGTTTGAGCAACGTATCAGTTGCTTTCATTTCGTGGACTTCCAACGTTCCAATAATGAGATATTTTTCACCAGGTAACTGTTCATATTTTTTACTCAATTCCCTTGCTGATGGTTCTTGAAGCTTTTGTGGTTCAACCGGAACCACTTTAGCTGAATGAGGAACCAACTTCTTGGCTACAGGAGCTAATGCATGAACTTTTTGAACTGGTGCTTGCAACATTACAACTGGCTGCTGTTTTGCTAAAACAGGATTTTGAGCTAAAAACCAATGATAGTAGCCGGCTGCATAACTTATCGTCATTAAAATCAACACCCCTACAGGAAACAATACGACGAAGAAAATCTTTTTACATTTACCAGTCTCATTTCCAGCCTTGCCAACTTCACAAGATTTAAAGGTTTGCCCTTCATTGTCGAGAGCAACCGTAGTCGGCATACTTTTTTGTGTATCCGAAACCTCTGCATCTTCCCTTTCTTGTATTTTTTTACAAGAATCAGGGGACTCAGTTGCTTCCCCTCCCAAATAAACGGATGTTGCTCTAATGTCATCTTCAGAACAATTTTTTTCAACTTTCTCTACAAGCTCACCTTCTTTCATTCCGTCCATTTCCGGGAGAACAACTTCCTCCGCAGGTACTATTAAGGGCAAAGTTTCGTCTTCTATAGGCTCCTGATATTCTTCAGGTTCTTCAACTTTATCGTTTTCTATATCTATTTCGAATTTATCCAAATCGGCTACATCATCAATGATCACCGTTTCAAACTTTTCGAATGGTTTATTTACACGTGCTTTGAGTGTAGCTTCTGGTGTAAACAAAACTCGTTGGTGTTCCGCAATTTCTATTCTTTCACCCGTATTCACATCCACACTTTCGCGGCTGCTCACGGTAACAAGTTTGAAAGTACCCAGACCTTTTACTTTTACAAAATTATCGGTATTTAATCCATTTTTTATCAAGGTAAGCATCTTACGCAGAAAGGTATCGGCTTTCGTGCGAGAGCAATGATTGCGGGTAGCCAGAGACTCCACCAAATCCTGAATGGTAGATTTTTCGTTTGCCATAGCTCTATCCTTCTTTTATCTTGTTCTTTAAAGTTCCGCTTAATTTAAAACTAAGCGAAAATTTCGGCGGCACGAGCATTTTCTTACCCGTTGAGGGGTTCATAATGATGCGCTCTTTTCGATTTTTTAATTCAAACACTCCAAATCCATGAAGAGCGACATCTTTGGATTCATCAAAACGGCATGACAATTCTTCAATAAAATCACTCATCATCTTCTGGGTATCCTTCACATTCATTCCCATACTCGAAGAAAGTTCTGCAATAAATTCCTTATTGTTCATCGTCTCTATTTTTTAATTTCTCCAAGCAAATCAAATTCGTTTGCATCCGTAATCGTTACAGGATAAAAATTCCCTTTTTGCAGTCGTTTACCTTCCGTGTGAATGAGTACTTCCCCATCCACTTCTGGTGAATCATACTCTGTGCGACCAATATAGTAATCACCCTCTTTTCTGTCAATAATAGTCTTCAGTGTCTTTCCCACTTTGGCCTTACAAATCTCTATAGAAATCTCTTCTTGAAGGTTCATCAAATCAGAAAGACGACGCACTTTAACACCCGCTGAAACGCTATCCTTAAATTTTTTGGCGGCATCTGTGCCCTCTTCTTCGCTATAAATGAAAGCTCCCATTCTCTCAAATCTGGCCCAACGCGTAAAGTCAATCAACTCTTGAAATTCTGATTCCCCTTCTCCAGGAAAGCCTACCATCAGGGTGGTTCTCAAACAAATGCCCGGTACTTCAGAACGCAGTTTTTCAATCAATTCATATTGATACTCACTCGTCGTATGGCGTTGCATATTGGCCAACACATTGTTACTTATGTGCTGCAGAGCAATGTCCAAATATTTGCACACATTATCTCTTTCACGCATCACAGGAAGCAAATTCTCAGGAAATTGATTGGGATAAGCGTAATGTAAACGGATCCATTCAACTCCCTTTATATCAGATATGCGTTCAATCAGCTCCGCAATTTTTCGTTCTCGATAAAGGTCCAGACCATAATAAGTTAATTCCTGGGCAATAATTTGGAATTCTTTAACCCCTTGTGCAACGAGCTCTTTCACTTCGTCCACTATTTCCTCCATGGAGCGACTCTTATGGGCGCCCGTAATAATAGGGATTGCACAATAGGCACATTGACGGTCACATCCTTCCGAAATCTTAATATAGGCATAATGATGTGGTGTAGTCAGGTGACGCAGGTTACAACAATCCTTAAAGACCGTTTTACCAAGATCCTTCAACAGTGCATCATAATTGAACTTCCCATAATATTTGTCCACCTGAGGGATTTCCTGATTTAACTCTTTAAAGAAGCGCTCCGATAGACAGCCTACAACGAAAAGACTTTTCAGTTTACCTTTTTCCTTTGCCATACAAAGTTCCAGAATCATATTGATGCTTTCTTCTTTAGCATCATTGATGAAACCACAGGTATTCACAATAGCGATGTCGCCATGAGTATTTTTGGAATTATGAAAGACTTGAAATCCGTTTTTCTCCAACTGATACAGCAACTTTTCAGAGTCTACCAAATTTTTGGAACACCCCATAGTAATCAAATCTACAATATGCTGATTCATAGAGGGACCTTATCAAAAAGAGTATTCACAAACTCACGTTTGTCAAACGGTTGCAAGTCAGAACTTTTTTCGCCTAGTCCGATGTACTTCACTGGCACATGCAGCATATGTGAAATACCAATCACCACACCACCTTTTGCTGTACCATCGAGTTTCGTAATGCAGAGCGAATTTACCTCTGTTGCAAGAGAGAACTGTTTAGCCTGCTCAAAGGCATTCTGTCCGGTAGAACCGTCCAGAACAAGCATCACTTCATTAGGGGCATATGGAAGTAATTTTTTCATCACGTTCTTTATTTTTGTCAATTCGTTCATCAAGCCCACTTTGTTGTGTAAACGACCGGCTGTATCTATAAGTACAACGTCGGCTCCTGATGAAAGAGCAGATTTCACTGTGTCAAAAGCCACGCTCGCAGGATCACTCCCCATTTGCTGTTTGACTAGTGGCACCCCCACACGTTTCGACCATATTGACAATTGGTCTATCGCCGCAGCACGAAAAGTATCAGCAGCTCCAAGAACAACTTTCAAACCCTGTTGTTGATAGAGATATGCCAATTTGCCAATAGTTGTTGTTTTGCCAACCCCATTCACACCCACTACAAGTATCACGTAAGGCCTCTTTTCGTCAGCATTGTCCTTATCAGGGGAACTTGTCAAATCGTCACACAGTAATGTAGTGATTTCATCCCGAAGAATTTCATTCAATTCACTCGTCTTAACATATTTATCCCGTAATACGCGTTCCTTAATCTGATTAATGATTTCAATGGTAGTGTCCACACCTACATCAGAGGTAATCAATACATCTTCCAAATCGTCCAAAACATCATCATCGACTGTAGACTTGCCTGCAATGGCGCGTGAAAGTTTATGAAACACACTTTCCTTGGTTTTCTGTAAACCGGCGTCGAGCACCTCTTTCTTCTTTTCTTTCGTAAAAAAATTGAACACTTTCATCGTCGTTGAATTTTAACATGCAAACTTACGCATTTTTTCTAAAATCCGCGGAATTATCGTCAGAAAAGACTCTTTTTTATTTCTCCTAAAGTCAACAGGCTTTTATTTTTCATCGCAAATTTTTGCACTTCGTTTTTTGATTCCAACTACTAATGAAAAACTAAGTGGCAGCAAAATTTCTCCTGCTGCCACTCGCACTTTAAAAAGTTTTCTAAGACTTTGTACTAAAAACTATTTCTTATTTTTGGAAGGTTTAGCATCTTTAGAATCACCCAGTTCAATAGTGAAACTCTTATTAATACCACTCTGCGTCTTGGCTCTAATCCAAAGTACACGGTCTGTAGTCATATTAGCATCTTTCACGGCTTCATTGAAATCATCAACCGTATTCATCTTCTTATCGTTCACCTGCAAAATAATAATTCCTTTAGAAACACCTACATCCATCATCTTGCCATTTGTTATAGCTGCAACATAAAGGCCATGATCCAATGCCAGTTCTTTCTTCATCTCTTCAGTCAGAGGTTTCAAAGAAACGCCCAAACTATTCGGATCCAAATCGGAAACTCTATCAGTTGTTCCCTGTTTATTACGTAACGTGACCGTTTTAATATAACTCTTCTTATCGCGCAGATAAGTAACTTGAATCTTGTCACCAGGTTGGTGTTCATTGATAATCGTCTGGAGTTCACCCATCTTAATAACTTTCTTTCCATCCAAAGCAGTGATAACATCACCTGCTTGTAAACCAGACTCAGAAGCACCACTATCGGAACTCACGTCACTCACGTAAATTCCTTCCGTCGTACCAAAATCGACATCTTTACCTTTATCTTTCTGTTTATCAATATAGCTCGATACTTCCTCCCCAACAATGCCCAATATAGCACGCTGCACGATACCAAATTTCTTTAAATCAGCTACAACCTTATTCATAATAGTTGTCGGAACGGCGAAACTATAACCAGAATAGGAACCAGTCTGAGAATATAACATGGCATTAATACCAACCAATTCGCCCTTGGCATTCACAAGTGCACCACCCGAATTCCCAGGATTAATAGCAGCATCAGTCTGTATAAAAGACTCTATCGGATTGGCTTTAAGCGAACGAGACTTGGCGCTCACAACACCAGCTGTAACAGTAGAAGTAAGATCAAACGGATTACCTACAGCCAGAACCCACTCACCTAGTTTCAGTTTATCACTGTCACCTATAGGTATAGCAGGAAGGTTACTACCTTCAATTTTAATCAAAGCCAAATCTGTCATTTCGTCCGTTCCTATAATACGGGCTTTATATTCCTTGTTGTCGTTTAACTTTACATTGATTTCATCAGCATTGCCAACTACGTGATTGTTGGTCACAATATAACCGTCCTGGGATATAATAACGCCTGAACCAGCAGCCTGTTGTTTAGGAGTCTGTATCTGACGTCGCTGAGAACCTCCATTACCTCCTTGACCAAAAAAATCACCAAAAAAATCCTCAAACGGATTAAAATATTCAACAGACTGCGCTTTGCTGTTAATCGTAACCTTAATATAAACCACACTATTAACTGCACTTTCAGCAGCACCAGTCAGATCAACAAGACCGGCAGTAGCGCTAGAACCTGCAGGTACACTAGCCTGCAATGTGTTAATGCCCATAAACAGAGCCGACAAACTTAAACTTAAGCACACAACATGAGTTGTAACATTCAATCTCATTTTTGTCATTGTTTTCATTTTATGATTATATAATTTAATTATTAATTATTATTTCCGCCGCAAAAGTAAATAACGTTTCCTTTTTGGGTTCTTTAAGCTGAATAAAAAAAGCATACAATTTGTTTAATTTAAAGAAACACATCACTTCATTAACAGCCCTTAAACCATTCAGATTTTGTACTTCAAATTTCTTTGTAATTGAGTTTGCAAAAAATGTGCCATTTCCAGCCATATCAGTTACAATTTGTTTTTTCAATACATGCAATCTTATTGTTTGCAACTACAACTACAAATCATTCACTTTACGGATAACAAAAAAACATGGCACACCTTTTGTATTGATAATATAAATAATTTCTATATATTTGTAAACAGAAAAAAAAGAGGAGAATAATATGAAAATTAAATATTCAACGGAATTCTCTCAAGCGCTGCTATATAGCCGTGAAGAGGCTTTACGCATGCAGAGTGTAGCTGTCAATGACCGACACCTACTTCTTGGCCTTTTGCGGGATAGTAATAATGAAGCTTCTAAGCTGATAAGCCGCATTTATGACAATTTAGACGATATAAAAAAGGAAATTGAGCTAACGATTACCCCAGAAAGCATTATTAATATCAATCAGTTATCCATAAATGCCACCGCTTCAGACATTCTCAAAACATGTGTGGAAGAGGCCATTAGCAATAATGCACCTATTATTTCCACGGCGCATTTGTTGTTAGCCATTTTGAAAGATACTAATTGCAAAACAGCCCAATTACTCAATTCCAAAGGTATTGAATATGATCAAGTGAAGCAATTGCTTGCTCTCCAAAAACAAAACATACAGTCAAGTTTCGACTTCGAAGAAGAGGAAAGTCAGATGTCTGACGACGACAAAAATCAATTTAATACAGAATCACCACAAACACGAGAGCCAAGGCAAGAAACGCCGTTTCTTGACAAATTTGGTGTAGACCTGACACGAAAAGCTGAAACAGGGCAATTAGACCCCGTTGTAGGACGTACAACTGAAATTGAGCGCATTGCACAAATATTAAGTCGCAGAAAGAAGAATAACCCCATTTTGATTGGAGAACCTGGTGTCGGGAAAACAGCTATTGTTGAAGGACTTGCTCAGCGAATTATAGAAAGACATGTTCCCATCAGTTTATTTGACAAACGCATCATAGCACTTGATATGCCAGCCATGGTGGCAGGCACAAAATATCGCGGTCAATTTGAAGAACGAATACAGGGCATCCTCTCTGAACTGAGAGAAAATTCACAGATTATCCTTTTCATAGACGAAATTCATACCATTGTAGGAGCTGGTAGCGCCGCAGGCAGTATGGACGCGGCCAATATGCTTAAACCCGCACTTGCCAGAGGAGAAGTTCAATGCATCGGTTCCACCACCACCGAAGAATACCGGAAGACCATAGAAAAAGACGGAGCTTTGGAACGCAGATTTCAAAAAATCATGGTAGAACCCACCACGCCCGAAGAAACTTTGCAAATTCTCATGAATATCAAAGAGCGATATGAAAAGCATCATCACGTAAACTATACCTCAGAGGCTTTGGAAGCTTGTGTTCGCCTGACCAATCGCTACTTACCCGACCGCAAATTACCAGACAAAGCCATTGATGCATTGGATGAATCAGGATCACGCGTACATATTGTAAATGTAAAAGTACCTGATGACATTAAAGCTGCAGAAAATCTTTTAAAAGAATTCAGAACCAAGAAATTGGAATCTGTAAAAAGCCAAAACTTTGAACTCGCAGCCAATCTACGTGATGAAGAAGTACGTCAGGAACAAAAACTGAATCAATTAAAGACCAAATGGGAATGTTCTCTCAAAGAACATTGTGAAACGGTTGATCGTAAAGAGGTTGAAGAAACAGTTTCCATGATGAGTGGAGTTCCTGTACAAAGAATGATGAACAAAGAGAGTCTACGTCTAAAAGGGCTCAAACAAGATTTACAAACTCATGTGGCAGCACAAGATAAAGCCATTGAAAAACTAGTTAAAGCCATTACGCGCAACCGCATTGGCCTGCGCGACCCAAACAAACCGATCGGAACATTTCTCTTTCTGGGACCTACCGGTGTGGGAAAGACCTATCTTGCAAAGGAATTGGCAGAATTTATGTTTGGCTCTCCCGATGCCCTCATTCGCATCGACATGAGCGAATATATGGAAAAATATGCCACTAGCCGCCTTGTCGGAGCACCTCCGGGTTATGTTGGATATGAAGAAGGTGGACAGCTAACTGAAAAAGTGCGTCGCCACCCTTACTCCATTGTTTTGTTGGATGAAATTGAAAAAGCCAATAAGGACGTCTTCAACATTTTGTTACAAGTGATGGACGAAGGCCGCCTCACTGACAGCAATGGAAGTACAGTGGATTTTAAAAATACGATCATCATCATTACTTCTAACTGCGGCACACGCCAAATACAAGATTTCGGAAGAAGCATTGGCTTTAACGATACCAATAATGAGGAAAGCCGCCAAACCACGAACACGGAAATAATTAACAAAGCCCTCAACAAGCAGTTTGCCCCCGAATTTATCAACCGTTTAGACGACATCATTATTTTTGAACAACTTAATAAGGATGCCATTGGAGACATCGCCAACCTAGAACTACAAGAATTACGTGAACGCATGAAACAAATTGGTTATGACTTCAAGATAGACAAGAAAGCACGCGAATTCATTATTAACAAAGGCTATGACGAAAAATACGGTGCACGCCCACTGAAAAGAGCTATTCAAACTTATGTCGAAGACGGTATCACCGATTTCTTGCTGAGCAACAAAGAAATTAAAAATAATTTGATACACATTAGCCACTTGAAAGATAAAAATGAACTGCATTTTTCTTAATACAGTTCACAAAAACAACATCTTCAATAAAAGCCTCCTAAATATATTAAGAGGCTTTTATTGTTCAAAACTAATCAAACGGAGCTATTTTTTTAAAATCAGAAGGAGAAGAGCCAACCTGCTGCTTAAATAGTCGAGAAAAATGCTGGGGATACTGAAACCCTAATTTGTAAGCAATTTCATTGATATTCATTTCAGAATTCAAAATATAACTTTTTGAAAGCTCAATAACCTTATTTTGAATGTATTTTTGAGCTGTCACACCTGTTTCCTTTTTAATCAGATCTCCAAAATATCCAGAAGACAGAAAAACCTTATCAGCAAAATATTTTACGCTAGGCAAACCCTTATGCTCCGATTCTCCACCCTGAAAATACTCTGCCAGACAAGTCTCAAATTTATCCAAAATATCACTATTCACCTTACTACGTGTAATAAATTGACGATCATAAAACCGCAGACAATAATCTAACAAAAGTTCTATACTCACTGCTATCAGCTCCCGACTGTGCTTATCTACGGGATGCTCTATTTCAGATTGAATCTGCCTGAAAATTTCCAAAATAAGTATTTGCTCCCGTTCCGAAAGATGAAGCGCCTCTTTTTGATTATACGAAAAAAATGTATATTGACTGATTTTACGTCCCAAAGACGTACTGGATATCAAATCAGGATGAAAAAGGAGCCCCTGCGCATCAGGGAGAATATTATCGTCTTTCGTATTGGAAAGAACCTGCACAATTTGCCCAGGCGCAAAGCTAACAATCGTACCAGATTGATAATCATAAAATTGACGTCCATAACGAATACTACAACCTGTTCCGTTTTTAAGAAAAAGGGCATATAGACCATAATTAATCTTTACCTGCGGCATGCTTTTGGTAGCCTTGGAAAGATCTACCACCGTAACAAGGGGATGAAAAGTTTCAAAACCATACAAATTATTATAATCACTAATACAATTTAATTGTACAATCTGATTGTCCATAGCCTAACATTTAAAATTGTTTCTGCAAAAATAAACGAAATTTTTCGACGAATCACTCTCTAAAAAACAAAAACCGTAATTATGGTTCTGTTTCCATAATCTATTTAGCCAACCCTTAAAAAGAGTATCTCTGTAAAAGATCTCTACCAAGCGTACTCCTTGTGTTCTTTACCTTTACTGATGCACTGAGCATCAGGCTCATGGATGGAATAAATCTTATGGGGTGATTGACGACGTCGTAACAGTACCTTTTCAAAAATGGATAGCAATTCATCGTATGGCCGATTCTCTAACTGAATTCGGGATAAGAAACTAGAAAAACGAAGGTTAATTTGTTTCCAAACGTTTTTCGAAAATTATTTTTTAGACTCGTTTTATTTGAGTACTAATAAAGTTTGTTTTTCAATAGAAACTATTTGACGTATGTCAAACGAGTAACAACATCCGTCAAACAAATCACAACTTCTTTTCGATGAATAACAACCTATATTTTGTCAGACAACTTATTATACAAAACGGGAACAACTTTTTGAGTTGCTCCCGTTAATTCTACCAAAAATTATACAACTATCTCGTTTGTAAATTTTATACAATACCCTGAGCCATAATAGCTTTGGCAACTTTCATGAATCCTGAAATATTTGCACCTTTCACGTAGTCCACATTTCCGTTTGCCAATGTACCATACTTCACACACTGCGTGTGTATGTCAGCCATGATTTGTTGCAATTTCTGGTCAACTTCTTCTCTACTCCAATTGTACTTCATTGAATTTTGAGTCATTTCCAAACCAGATACTGAAACACCTCCCGCGTTGGAAGCCTTTCCTGGAGCATAGAGCAAATTATTGTTTTGGAAGATTTTAATTGCTTCTGGAGTCGAAGGCATATTAGCGCCTTCTGAAACTGCAATACAACCATTTTCAACAAGTTTTTGAGCATCCTCTCCACTAATTTCATTCTGCGTAGCACTAGGCAATGCTATATCACATTTCTCACCCCAAGGACGTGCCCCGGCAACATATTTCACGTTATATTTTTCTGCATATTCGCGAATACGACCCCGATAAAGATTCTTTAGCTCCATGATATAAGCCATTTTCTCACTGTCAATGCCAGCAGGATCATAAATATAACCGTCAGAATCAGAAAGAGTAACTACCTTAGCACCTTCTTCAATCAGTTTTTCAATGGTATACTGAGCCACATTTCCTGAACCAGAAACACAAACCGTTTTACCTTTCAAATCAACGCCGCGAGTTGCCAGCATGTGTTTCAAGAAATAAACATTTCCGTAACCGGTTGCTTCTGGACGAATCAGAGAACCTCCAAATTCCAAACCTTTGCCGGTTAATGTACCGGTATATTCGTGGGTCAATTTCTTATACATGCCAAAAAGGAAACCTATTTCGCGACCACCTACGCCAATATCACCAGCAGGAACGTCTGTGTCAGGTCCAATATTACGCCACAGCTCAGACATAAAAGCCTGACAGAAACGCATCACTTCGGCATTTGACTTGCCACGTGGGCTAAAGTCTGTACCACCCTTGGCACCTCCCATAGGAAGTGTAGTCAATGCATTTTTAAACGTTTGTTCAAAAGCCAAAAACTTCAAAATGGAAACATTTACAGAAGCGTGGAAACGCAAGCCTCCCTTGTACGGACCAATGGCATTGCTGTGCTGAATACGGAAACCTGTATTGGTCTGAACTTTACCATTATCATCAACCCATGTAACCCGAAATGTGTATATTCTATCGGGAATACACAAACGCTCAATTAGATTATTGGATTCGAACTCAGGATGCTCATTGTAAACATCCTCAATAGAATTCAGAACTTCAGTTACTGCCTGATAGTACTCAGGCTCATTAGGAAATCTCCTCTTTAAATCATCAATTACTTGTGTTGCTTTCATACTTAACTTGTGTATTAAAATATTCTTTTACGCCACAAATTTAAGAAAAAATGCATATAAAACAAACATTTTGACAGAGAAGTAGCTACTAAAGGATTTTTTTTTCAAAATCTTCAAGAAAATAATACTATTTCGATTGTCTTCGATTTAACAGATTATGGAGTTTAACCTTAAGTACTTCAATCAACGAAGTTTCTTTATATAGGAAGTAAATTGATCCTGATATAGAAACCATTAGAAGTGGTAATCCAATAAAATATTTCAGTCTTAGGTTAGTTTCAAACGACATCCAAATGCAAAGAGCGAGCAACACACCCTGAGTAATACAAATAAAAACAGTCCGTTTCGAAAAACTAAAATGATATCGAAAATGATAAACCACCGAAATCATTATCAAATCAAACAGATTCGAGAGAGAAAGGGCTATGCCACAACCAATAAGTCCCCATTGCATGTAACAGAACACCATTAAACCTACAAAAATCACATAATACATGGATTCCATTACAAAATAAACCACCGAATCTCCTTTGGCCAAAGGTGTGTAGCCAATAGGGGTCGTGATACATTTAAAAAACATGTAAAAGATTGCACAAAGAGCCATAGGTACTACCTGAAGAAAACTCTTAGCAAAAAGGAAATGTATTATATAGGGTAAAAACAATGCAAAAAAAATCAGGAACGGAGCCATCAGCAATACACATACTTCTTGCTGTCGGCTAATTGCGACATTCATTTGATTTACATTGTTACATATTGCCGATAACCGAGGATAATAATCTACTTCCATACTCACAAGAACAAATCTGGCATAAGAAACTACAAGCGTAAAGCCAGAACAGTAGAGACCTTCATCTGCTAGGGAACCATGGTCAACAAGAAAAGAACGTACAAACATTTCTGCTGCAGAAGCTACAATTCCCGCCAGGATGAAAGAAAGACCCAATTTTATCATGTCCATCCCCTGACTCAGCGTCTTTCGCGAAAATGGATTCGCTTTCCACTTATACAAACGTAATGAAAACGAAAGATTTACAATCGTTACAGCCAAAGTACTCAGAACTAATGCGGGAATGATACCTTTCAAACTCCAAATCAAATAAAACGGAACGCAAATCAATAAGGTACACACAGCACCAATCATTGTAGCATATGCAAAATCTTTCAGATGGCGCAAAGATTTGAGAATAGCTGTTTCAACACCTGAAATAGAAAGCATAGCCACAATTGGCGAAAGAAGAATAACTTGAAGTGTATAATCGTAATTTCCAAAAGAAAATTTGCTGATAAGTGGTGCAAAAACAACACACACAACAAAACCAAGAATAGCCGTCAAGAGACTCCAACTTCTGATTACCTTAATATATTCAGCTAATTCCTTTTCATCTCCTTTTTCATAAAGGAAAGAAAGTGTTCTTACTGCTGTTGTAGAAATGCCGAATTGAGTTGCATTTCCAAGTAAAACCATGGCGTGATTGTAAATGTCTATCAGTGCTAAACCCACACTGCCTAGCAATACGGCAACAAATTTATTACGCACTACAGACATCACGGCAGTGATGCCATGAACACCACCAAATAGTCCCGTATATTTTAATACGTGGTTATAGGCTTTACCGCTTTTATAATTGCTTTGTAGAAGTTTTCCAAACATATTTTGTTGCAAAGATAGTTATTTTCAGCTATTAATGCTATCTTTGTCTCAAGATGAGAATTCTTTTATTAGGAGAATACAGCAACGTTCACGCCACATTGGCAGAAGGTCTGCGGGCATTAGGACATGAAGTTCTTGTCGTCTCCGATGGTGACGGCTGGAAAAATTATCAGCGAGACATTTCATTGAAACGCAACTCAACCTCCATGCCGGCTACGTTAAGCTATATGTTACATGTTTTTCGCCTCCTGCCGAAATTGAAAGACTTCGACGTCGTTCAACTTATTAACCCCGTATTTTTGAGCTTGAAAGCTGATAAAATTCCCTACTTTTATCACAAAATAAAAAAACAAAATAAAAGTCTTTTTATGGGGGCCTTTGGTATGGACTACTACTGGGTAAAGGCCGGCTTGGATTGTACTACGTTCCGTTACAGTGATTTCAACATGGGTTCGGAAATACGTCAATCAAAAGAAAATGATATTTGGATTCATGATTGGTTACAAGGTAGCAAAGGTAAACTTAACCGCGCAATTGCAGAAAATTGTGATGGTATTATTTCAGGGCTATATGAATATGACACCTCCTATCGTCCATACTTTAAAAATAAATTAAAATTTATTCCTTTTCCCATTAATCCAGATAAAGTTATTCCCATCCAGCCACATGACATTGATAAAGTGCGTTTCTTTATTGGCGTACAAAAAACGCGCAGTGAATATAAAGGTACCGACATCATGCTAAAAGCATTACGGCGCATTGAAAAAGAGCTACCAGACCGCTGCACCGTTGTCAAAGTGGAATCCGTGCCGTTTGCAGAATATCAACAACTCATGAATTCTTGTGACGTCATGCTGGATCAGCTTTATTCATACACTCCAGCTATGAATGCGCTCCTTGCCATGGCAAAAGGATTGGTCGTCGTAGGAGGAGGAGAACCCGAAAACTATGAAATTCTACATGAAGATATACTTCATCCCATTATAAATGTACAACCTAACGAAGAAAGTGTTTACGCCGCCCTTCTTAATTTGGTGGTACATCCGGAATTAATTCCAAAATTTTCACATCAAAGCATTGTTTATATTCAAAAGCACCACCATTATATAAAAGTAGCACAACAATATTTGGACTTTTGGCAAAGCAAGTTACATAAATAGTGTTTGCGAAGCAGTCATTTTGGGAAAACGATAAAAAGACGTCACTGGCTGTTCTATTTTCAAATTTCTCAAATTAAAAAATGACCTTGAAGTTATTACTTCAAGGCCACTTATTTTTATAACAAACCACAATTATGCAATTTTCACGTTTCCCAGCGTAGATTCTGCAAATTCGCGTGTTACATTAAAATGACGTTTTTTCTGAGACGGCAAATTGAACATGGGCGGACGCATAATTGCCTCCACAATACTCCGCAATCCGCGAGCACCCAGTTTATATTCCATTGCCCTATCCACAATAAAACTCAAAGCATCTTGATCAAATGTAAGTTCAATGCCATCCATTTTCATCAGGAGTTGATATTGCTTAATTATCGAATTCTTAGGTTCTGTAAGTATTCTGGTTAAAGCAACCTTATCCAAGGGATTCAGATAAGTGAGAATAGGTAAACGACCAATAATTTCTGGAATCAATCCAAATGACTTTAAGTCTTGAGGAGCCAAATAGCGAATTAGATTTTCCTTATCAATCTGCAACGTATTTTGAACGGAATTATAACCCACCACGTGCGTATTCATACGTTGTGCTATTTTGCGCTCAATACCGTCAAAAGCACCACCACAAATAAACAGGATATTACGCGTATCAACATGTATATATTCCTGGTCGGGATGTTTGCGTCCACCCTGAGGTGGAACATTTACGATAGATCCTTCTAGAAGTTTCAAAAGGCTTTGCTGAACACCCTCTCCACTCACATCGCGCGTGATACTTGGATTATCCTGTTTTCGGGCTATTTTATCAATTTCATCAATGAACACAATACCACACTGAGCCTTTTCCACATTATAGTCTGCCACCTGAAGTAAGCGACTCAAAATACTCTCAACATCTTCACCGACATAACCAGCTTCCGTAAAAACTGTAGCATCCACAATAGTAAACGGAACCTTGATCAGCTTCGCTATCGTACGTGCCAAAAGCGTTTTTCCGGTCCCGGTATTACCCACCATAATAATGTTACTTTTTTCTATTTCAACGCCGTCTTGCTCTTCCGCCTTCTGTTCCAAACGTTTATAATGATTATAAACAGCAACAGACAACGTTACCTTAGCATCGTCCTGTCCAATAACATACTGATCCAAATATTCTTTGATTTCCATTGGTTTTGGCAATGACTTAAAATTTGGAAGTTCTGCATCTTTTACCTGTTTTTTCTGGAAGGTTTCCCGAATAATTTCATAAGCAGATTCGGCACAATCATTACAAATATATCCGTCAACTCCGGTAAGCAGCAATTTCACGTCGTCTTCACTGCGACCACAAAAACTACAATGATGTTTACTTTTCGCCATGAGGTTTACGTTTCAATACTTTATCAATCATTCCATAATCAAGTGCTTCCTGCGAACTCATCCAATAATCACGATCACTGTCAGCCCAAACTTTATCATATTCATTATGAGAATGCTCTGCAATAATAGTGTAAAGCTCTTTCTTATATTTTTGTATTTCACGCGCCGTAATTTCGATGTCGCTGGCTTGGCCTTGAGCACCCCCCATCGGCTGGTGAATCATCACACGACTATGTGTAAGAGCGCTGCGCTTTCCGTCCTGCCCTGCTACAAGTAAAACCGCAGCCATAGAAGCGGCCATTCCCGTGCAAATAGTTGCAACGTCACTGTTAATGAACTGCATGGTATCATAAATACCTAAACCCGCAGTAACACTACCACCTGGAGAATTGATATAAATAGAAATATCTTTATCCGGATCCGTGGAATCAAGATAAAGTAATTGTGCCTGCAGGGTATTGGCTGTATAGTCATCTATCTGGGTACCTAAAAAGATAATGCGATCCATCATCAGACGACTGAAAACATCCATTTGAGTAACGTTCAGCTGGCGCTCTTCCAAAATATACGGATTGAGATACTGATTTTGAGATTTGATGACATCGTCCAGAACCATACTGTTGAGTCCCAAATGCGCAGTTGCAAATTTTTTAAATTCATCCATCGTTATTTCATTTCTTTAATAAAACACCTGAATCTTGCATAGTTCCCTTCTTCTTGAGAAGGATTTACAAAATTCAGGATGCTTTAAGCTATATTGAAAAATTCTTCTCTCAAATTATGCTTCTACAGGTTCAACCATTTTGTTGAAATCGGCAATCGAAATTTTCTTGTGATTCAATTTGACTAGTTTTTTCAATGAATCGGCCAAGGCGGCATCGATGGAACGGCTCACGATATTTTCACGCTGTTTTTCATCTTTCATCATCTCTTCTGCATAATGGTTCAGCGTGTCATCAGGAATGTTATTAATTCCGTATTGTGAGAATTGTATTTTCACCATCTCACAAGCAGTCTTTTTCAATGCTTCATCGTCAATCTTAATCTTCAGATTTTCTGCAATTTGAGAACGTACGAGGCTCCATTTCAGTTCTTGAATATAATCTTTCAGAATCTTATCAACATTCTTTAAGTCCTCTTCCTTCTTTATATTGTTCTCCAAATAGCGTTTCAGAATATCTTCCGGAAATTGCAATTCGCCAACTTTATCCATGGCAAAAGTACGAATATCCATAATGAATTTGTAATCACTATCTCGTACATAAGCTGCTTCCAAATCCGATTTTATTTGAGCACGAAATTCAGTTTCGCTCTTAATTTTATCCTTACCAAAGAACGAATCAAAAAGTTCCTGATTAACTTCGGCCGGTTGGAAACGTGAAACCTCTTCCACATGAAATTTAAAATCTCCGGTATGCTGAGCTACTTCTTCTTTCTTAATTTTTAGTACCGAAGCTATTTCTGTATCTTTATCTGCATAAGCCTGACTCAAATTGAAAATGACGTCTGATTCTTTCTTAGCGCCTTTGAATATCGTTTTAGAAGCATCCGCGCTGAAATATTTGGGCATCAACGATACTTTCTCTACTTTCAGCCCGTCTTCTTTTTCAGAACCATCTTCGGCAAGTTCTGTCAAAGTTCCACGCAACATGTCATCTTCTTGTTCATAAGCCTCAGAATTAACCGATTTTCCGGCTTGACGGCAATAATTATTGATTTGGTCGTCAATAATCTTTTCATCTACCTCGATATCGTAATAAGGAAGAGAATCCTTTTCTGTCATTTCAATATCAACTTTAGGAGCTACTCCCAAATCAAAAGTGATTTCAAAATTTTCTCCATTCACAATGTCTAATTGCTGCTGGTCTTGACTCATTAAAGGATCTGCCACAAGCTGAAGTTTCTGCTCTTTAATATAATCATTTACAGCTTGAGAGAGGGCATTGTTTACTTCTTCTGCCTTTACTTCGTTACCATACATTTTCTTTACCAGCCCCATAGGAACCATGCCAGGACGAAAGCCGGGCATATTGGCTCTTTGCTTCAGCTTTTTGAGAGATTTCTCTACATTGGCTTCATAATCGGACTTCTCTAATTTGACGGTCAATTTACTCGAAACGTCGTCTGTCTTTTCTAATGAAACGTTCATTGAATATGGTGTATAAATTTATTTTCTATTTACTTGCGAGCGCAAAATTACGATTTTCTTTCGAATTAATCAACTTTGTAATGAGATAAAATCCCCATCACATTGTATATTAATCTCCTCGCCGTCATATCCAAACCTGATATGGGGCGGCAAATACTTTTCGGAATCAGCGTGTAAACCTGCAGAATGGGCTAAATGGATCAGCCGGGCCTTCGGAATTTTTAAATCGGTTATTAATTCTACGGCCTCTTCTATCGTCTGATGGGTCGGGTGCGAATTGTGACGCAGACCATTCACTACGAGACATTTCAAACCCTCTAAATATTTTAGTGATTCCGGTGGCAATTTTTTCATATCAGTAATATAGGCAAACTGACCTATACGGAAACCCAATATAGGCATTTGTCCATGCATCACACGAAACGGATATATTTTCACAGTTCCTATTTCTAATACTTTATAAGGTTCTATTTCATGAAGAATCAGCGAGGGAGCACTCGGGTATTTATTTTCCCCAAAACAATACGGAATGCGCTGCTCAATATCTCTAATACAGCATCTTTCTCCATAAATATCTACTGGACCAAAAACACAGAATGGTCGCAAATCATCCGCCCCCCCGACATGATCATAATGTTCATGCGTAAGCAACACTGCATCAAAAGGTGAAAAATTTATTTGTAGCATCTGTTCCCTTAAATCAGGTCCACAATCTATCAAAATACGTTTTCCCTCGACTTCGATCAAAGCAGAACTACGATATCTGCGATCTCTCGGGTCAACCGAAGAGCAAACGGAACAGTGACAACCTATCCGGGGTACACCCGAACTCGTGCCTGTTCCCAATAATTTTATTTTTATATCCAATTTACTTCTGGTTTTATCCGTATACCAAACTTTTCGTACACATCCTGACACACTTTATCACTCAAGTTCATAATCTCTGCAGCTGTTGCACCTCCCAAGTTTACAATAACAAGAGCTTGCTTCTCATAAATACCGGCACGACCCAAATGTAGACCTTTCCACCCACATTTTTCAATCAACCATCCAGCAGGAATTTTTATGCCCGTAGCCATTTTATAATAAGGAATATCAGCATACTTTTTCTGTAATTCCAAGAATGTCTCTTTTGCCACTATGGGATTCATAAAGAAAGAACCCGCATTTCCTAAAATATCCGGATCAGGCAACTTTTGCTTGCGAATATCTATAATCTTTTGTCGTATCAAACTCGCAGAAACGCTATCTTTTCCTATTTCTTCTACTAGGTTAAGTACTGCACTATAATTTGTATTCGGATGAAATGTTTTACTCAGACGAAAACAAACATGTGTAACCGCATACTGCCCATTCCACGGCCCCTTAAAATTACTATACCTATAATTATAGTCGCAATCTGAATTTCGTTTGATGTCCAACTTGCCCGTAAGAAGATTGACCACTTCTATCTTTTCTATAAATTTTTTTGCTTCGGCACCGTAAGCCCCAATATTTTGAACTGCAGAAGCTCCCACTTCCCCTGGTATAAGTGAAAGATTTTCCAATCCATAATAAGCGCTGTCCACACAAAAAGCCACAAAATCATCCCAAGCCATGCCGGCCCCGACCTTCAAAACAACACTATCTTCATCTTCACTTTCAATAACAACGCCTCTCATACTAGAGTGAAGTACTGTACCATCAAAATCCTGGGTAAACAATAAATTACTGCCTCGACCTATATGCAATATTTTCGAACCTCGGTCACCGTCACGAATAAAATCCTGCAACTCTTCTACAGAGTCATATTCCACAAAAAGCCGCGCCTTGGCCTCAATACCAAAAGTGTTATGATGTAAAAGAGAATATTGACTCCATTTCTCCATAAAAACTAATTTTCAAATCTATACAAGAACCATTGCCCTTTCACCTTTTCAAAATAAAGCAAACTTAAAAAACCATTAGAACTTCCTTCTATTGCGACAATTCGACGATTGCGAAATTTAAGTGTCTGGCCGTAATCAATATTAGTAAATTCGTTTACAGGTAATTCAGGCCTAAAGGAAGGCCATTGCTCCGCATCCAACACTCCATCCATTTTTTCAAACTCATCATCCGGATCTACAACTCTGATTGACAAAGGCGATTTCACATGATTCATTTGAAATATTGTGTCTGATGCAAACTTCTGATAAAAATCCATGAAATAATGATCTTTATAGTCATGCAAAGAAATATCTTCTATTTGTATCAGCATCCATCTGTCTTCTGTCTTTTTAAATTGATAACGACGAACCTCACGCTGCTTCATCCGAAAGTATTCTATTTTTACATCAACAATCTTTTTATCTTTTTCCAAATCCAAAGAAGATTTCTTATCAAAAAATACCGTATAAATAGCATCTCTGGTATGTAATTTCGTAAACTTCCACTGCGACTGTTTTAAATACGTTGTTTTTCCATATTCTATGCACGGCAAAGGAAACACAACACGGCTAAACTGATATTTTCTGTTAGTCGTAAAAGAGTAAATAAAATCATTGAAATATTCATCAGCCGCTTTTGGGATGGGAGCTGTTTGCTTCAAAGAATCGTCTTCAGAAATAGAATCTTGAATCAAGCTATCAAGACCACTTGCTGTCTTAGTTGGCCCTTCTGCAAGCGGATTCTTCTTTTGGCAAGAGAAAAGCATCAATACGGCGGCCATGAAAAAACATAAAACTATTCTCATCTCATCATCAAACAAAATATTCGGCTGCAAATTTAACCATTACTGTTTACACCGGACCCTGCAAAAGAGAACTAAATCAAACATTTTTTTGCTTCACGGTTCATTTTTAATTTTTGAGCCCTATTATCCTCCCATCTGATAATTTTTCTATAAATTTGCATCTAAATTAGATGTACATATTTATCATGACTTTAAAAGAGAATATTCAGAATTTGCTTCAGCAAGTTAAGCAACTGAAAGCAAACGATGAGAAAGAATTAGAAGCTCTTCGCATCAAATATTTAAGTAAGAAGGGTGTCATCACTGACCTGATGAAAGACTTTCGTAACGTTTCTGGAGACGAAAAACGAGAAATAGGAATCAGCATCAACAATTTGAAAACAGAAGTTTTCAATAAAATCAACGAAATTCGCGAACAATTACAAAACGCGTCACAAGGGCAAGAAAAAGTTACCTTAGACTTAACTCGAACAGCCTATCCTGTTCCACTCGGCACACGCCACCCTCTTTCTTTAGTTAAAAACGAAATTATTGATATTTTTACACGTCTAGGGTTTTGCCTTGCCGATGGTCCTGAAGTCGAAGATGACTTACACGTTTTCACTAAAATGAACTTTGCCCCCGACCATCCGGCGCGCGATATGCAGGACACATTTTTTGTGGAGACAAATCCTGATAACGTAGCCAAAAATATTATCCTACGCAGCCATACCAGCTCCGTACAAGCTCGGGTCATGGAAACCACAAAACCTCCTATCCGCGTAATTTGTCCGGGACGTGTTTATCGTAACGAAACCATTACTGCCCGTGCCCACTGTTTTTTCCACCAAATTGAAGGCCTTTACGTAGACGAGCAGGTTTCTTTCACTGACCTGAAACAGGTGCTACTACTTTTTGCACAAGAAATGTTTGGAAAAGAGACTAAAATTCGCCTCCGCCCCTCTTATTTCCCATTCACAGAACCTTCTGCTGAAATGGACATTAGTTGCGATATTTGTGGAGGTAAAGGTTGTAGTTTCTGCAAAAACACAGGATGGGTTGAAATCCTAGGTTGCGGCATGGTACACCCAAATGTTTTGGAGGCTTGCGGCATTGATTCGACAAAATATAAAGGTTATGCTTTCGGACTTGGAATTGAGCGCATCACCAATCTAAAGTATAAAATTAGCGATTTGCGTTTGTTCTCCGAAAACGACAAAAGATTTCTCGATGAGTTTACATCTGCAAATTAATCTGATATTTATCTCCATCGATAAAAATAGGGCTCGAAATTACTTTCGAGCCCTATTACTTTTATCCAAATCTATATTTTATTCATTGACCGGCTCAGGACGTTTTGTTCCCAAATACGAAAATATAAAATTACGCCCTTTGGGTGAAGGGAACTGACTTCTTAAATCCACATCCTGACGATTTCTTAAATATTCAACAATACGATTATAGCAGTCAATGGGACTTTTGGCCTTACACTGGGCTCGAAAGCGCGTATCCTTATATTGAAATTTATTTGTTCCAGGGATGGCTATCACACGCTTAAAAATCAAAGTACCATCATACCATCCATCGATTTCGTCACTCAACACGGAAATCTTCAGTTTCTTTTTACCTTGAAACGAATCTTCGTCATCATCCAATTCTTCGCTTCTCTTATAATTATTCTGTTTGAAGTCCTCTAGCGTCTCCGCATTGGTTTTAATGATCAGAAAATAAGTATGGGCATGAACTTTAAATCTTTTGGGATAAGCAGCATCAGAATTAATAAACTTGCTCAATTCGTTTGCAAACATATCGTTAAAATCAAAGTCCATTATATTTAAACTCTTTAGAAAATCTATAGCCTCGTCAATATTCCGAGCTATAAATTCATCATTAAAATACCTTACGTAGAGATTCATACAAATTGCAGCATTAATTTAAATTACCTGAAAGCCCTCCTCAATTATTTATATATTAAAGAAATAATTGACAAAAAAGAGCGGAAAACGGGACTCGGACCCGCGACCCCGACCTTGGCAAGGTCGTGCTCTACCAACTGAGCTATTTCCGCAATAATCATTAATCATATTAGGTGAAGAGAAGGAGACTCGAACTCCCACGACATAAAGTCACTACCCCCTCAAAGTAGCGCGTCTACCAATTCCGCCATCTCTCCGATATGTCAAAGAGCGTGCCCAGAACAGGACTCGAACCTGCATGTCATAAGACACACGCACCTGAAACGTGCGCGTCTACCATTCCGCCACCTGGGCCACTAAAAAAAGAGCGGAAAACGGGACTCGGACCCGCGACCCCGACCTTGGCAAGGTCGTGCTCTACCAACTGAGCTATTTCCGCGTTGAGCATTCCTCTAAATGCACTGCAAAATTAGTACTATTTTTGAATCCAACAAAAGTTTTGCCCACTTTTTTCATCCTATATTTGATTCATTAAGATTTTCCACAGGTTCTTCTGAATATTCGTCTATTCTGCTTACAATGTTAACACTCAAATTTTGTATCTACCCATAAATCGACTTTTCGAATTTAACTCCCTTACATTGAAACACCTCTGCTTTTCAAATCAAAAACTCCACAACATATTATTTTGACGTTCTAATTTTCAAACGTTACCTGTGTTCTTTTGAAAAAAATATCCACACGTTTGTCTCTCTTTTTTCCATTCACATAAATTCGCTCTAACATGAAATTTGTCAAAACTATTTTCAAAACGTCTCAGTTTTTTTCACATCTTACAAAACTATTGACGTTGAAACTGTTTTCTAATTCATTTGGCTCAGTCGGTAAAGTTGGGGTTTTAACAAATTGTTCCTTTTTGAAGGATCTATCAAATATTACTTTTTCTTCATGCAAAGAAAACCAATCAACGATAAGGATATTCTGTCCACGTTCCTACCTAAAGGCATGCTTGACTATTTTGATTTTACTGACGATTCAGGGCTCAGGCCGTAAAATAAACTCGTTGCTTTCAAAGAATTGATTCGATCGTGTTTTTCAAGTTTTTACTTGCTCCATAAAAGTTGATGACGCAGTGCGTCACAAAAGAAACACAGTGCGTCATGAAAAAAACGCGTCGCGGCATAAAAGAAACGCCCCGCGTCACATAGAATGTGAAGTAATATTTTATTTGGAACACTCTATTCTGATAGAATTTCAGCCAAATAATGAAATAATACTCTTTCTGTGCTGGATTCTACTTTAGTTATCTTGAAATAAGTGATTAACTCCGACAGAAGCATTAAATGGGCAATTTCTAATAACCCCAATTTGTTAAATCCCCAACTTTAACGACTGAAACATTCAGTCCTCTCATTAAGCCGTTTTTAAAAAAAATCACTTTGCAAAAGAGCATAAAAAAGCCTCTTTCATTATTTCTAATCGTATTCAATGAAAGAGGCTTTTAAAATCAGGTTTATAAATTACTTCAGCGTGAATGTGAGGTCATCCTCATTACCAATACAACTAAGCTTTCCTTCACGAAGTAGCCAACCAAAGGCTAAATACAAATCTTTACTCTTGCGAGTTTTCATTTCTTTCATGATTTCTTTTTCGGATAAAGCTCCTTTTGCATTCAAAATTTCCCATACTTTCCCGGCTAAGATGCCTGCTTTTTCTTCTAACATTTCTTTATATTTTAGTTAAACAGAAATCAAAACTCTTTTGGAATTCTAAGCCTTTTACTTTTTCATTGCAAAATTAAGTCTTTTTTATCAAATAGGATTGTATCGACTTATAAAAAATACTAATAGTCAATCATTTGCAAACAACAATTGACAAATAGAACAAGTTACTCTCTCTCTTTTCGAGTACACAAAAAGTCTCCAAATATCTTCGCCGCGCATCGCACCAATTCAGGACAAGGACGTTTATAATAATACTCTGACGTTCGTTCTGAAGGCATTGCAGATTCTTTTTCTGACTTTAATCCTAATAATTCGCCACAAATAATCGATCCATTCACATCTTTAAATTTCTCTGCCAACATTCTGGCTATCGAATAATTGTAGGTTTTCTCTTCACGTGATTTTGGATTAACACTGCCCGTTTCCAATCCAATCAAAATCATCATACCACTTACTGCGCCACACGTTAAGCGCATCCGTCCCATTCCACCTCCAAACGAAGCTGAGACTTTTAAGGCATCTTCGTCCGACAATCCATACAAATCGGCAAAAGCCAATGTTACCGACTGGGCACAATTAAAACCCTCCATAAATAACTTTTGGGCTTTTTCTACTCTATCTTCATACATTTCCAAACGATTTTTCTTGCTAGAATTATTTTTTAAAAGTAACTTCGCACTAACAAAGATATAAAACTTGCTTATCATGAACAAGAACGTCATTCTTCTCTCTCTTTTTCTCCTTCTTTTTAGCGGATGTCAGAAACAACTCACATTCGATCAAAAATGCGTGATCGAAGCTCAGGAACAAACACGTAAACTCTGTCCACGTTCCATTGCTACTGGGATCACGCTCGATAGCATTAGTTATTCTATTCGCAGCCATGCTCTCTGCTATTATTATACCATGAGCCAAGATTTTGATAATCAGAAAGCCATCGACGCGGGCAAAGCCAAATTTCGAGAAGCTCTCAAAAACCAAATAATCAATTCTATCGACCTCAAGAAATTTAAAGACCGGGGCATCATATTTCGCTATATTTATTTTTCAAAAATCTCGAAGAAAAAATTATTAGAAGAGGTTTATACAAAAAATGACTATGCCAAATAATAATTAGATTTATTCTTTCATAAAAATACGGCGATATACTTTTTCAATAAAGTATACCGCCGTATTTTAATTACTGACAAAATTCTTTATTTATCTTCATCCGTTTCTTCAGGCTTCATATTGGTATAAACAGTCTGGACATCGTCAAATTCCTCAAAACGTTCCACCATCTTTTCTATCGTTTCACGTTCTTCCGGAGTAACATCTTTCAAATTGTTCGGCACGTAGGTAAACTCAGCCCCAACCACTTCAAAATTATTTTCCTCCAAATAGGTTTGAATTTGGCCAAAACTTTTCGGATCACCATAAATGGTAATAGAATTTTCCTCTTCGTCTTCATCAAATTCATCTTCAACACCAAAATCAATTAATTCAAGAATCAGGTCATCCATGCTCAAATCCTCTTTTTTTCTGAAAGAAAACACACATTTGTAATCAAACAAAAAAGAAAGAGAACCCGTAGTTCCCATATTTCCGTCAAATTTATTAAAAATGGACCGAACATCACCTACTGTACGCGTAGTGTTGTCTGTCAATGTATCCACCAGCACGGCAACTCCATGAGGACCGTATCCTTCATAAGTAACAGACTTAAAATCATTTTGATCTTTACCCATTGCATTTTTAATGGCGCGCTCAATGTTGTCCTTAGGCATATTCTCGCGCTTTGCATTTGCAATGATAGCCCGCAAGTGCGGATTATTGTCTGCGTCGGCTCCTCCAGTTTTTACGGCACTGGCTATCTGTTTTCCGATTTTTGTGAATGTGCGAGCCATATGCCCCCATCTCTTCATCTTCGTTGCTTTTCTGTACTCAAAAGCTCTTCCCATTGGTCTAAATTCTTAATTACTCTATAATTATTTTTGCTTTCTATATATTAAATCAGCGCAAAGAGGCGTCCAATTTGGTCTGCAAATTATGAATAATATTTTGCATCGCCTTTTCAATCTGCTTTTCATTCAAGGTCTTCGCCTCATCCTGCAATACAAAGTTCACTGCATAGCTCTTTTTCCCAACTGGCAGTTTATCTCCTTCATAAACATCAAAAAGTTCTACCTTTTTCAATAATTTGCGTTCAGCTGCATAAGCCACCTCTTCAATCTCCAAGAAACTCACTTTGTTATCCAACAGCAAAGCCAAGTCCCTACTTACTGCAGGAAATTTGCTGATGTCATGAAAAATCACATGATTTTTCTTCGAATCGCGCATCAATTCGGTCCAATTCAATTCAGCAAAATAAACAGGAACCGATATACTCATTTTGCCCGTCTGTAAGGTATTCACAATACCCATTCTGCAAACTGTCTTTCCAGAAGAGTCTTTCAATACCATAGCTAATGAAAATACTTCATCCGTTTCATTTTCCATTTTTAGGAATGCCGCATTAACACCTATTCTAGAAAGAATATCCTCAACACAACCTTTGAGTTGAAAGAAATTGCTATCCTCGTCAGGGTGTACCCAGGAACCTTCCACACTTTTTCCCGTAATCCAAATACCCAAATGATAAGCCTCTCTATAAGCTTTCAGCGGATCTTTTTCTTCGTGGTCCTCCTTTGTATACATATAGCAGTTTCCGAATTCAAACATTTTCAAATTCGGTAATTGATAATTCATGTTACGTTTCAAGGACTCCAAGCCCCCAAACAATAAAGTTTGGCGCATCACATTCAAATCCTCGCTCAACGGATTCATTAAATTCACGCTGTGTTCAGATGGATAAAGCTTCAAGTCTGTATAATAGGTTGCTTTCGTTAATGAATTATTCATAATTTCATTGAAACCGGCCCCCACCATTTGTTCTGAAATCAGATTTTGTAACTTATTACTGCGGTCTGCTTCTCCTTTAACCGTCAAAGAAGACTGAACTTTATTAGGAATTTCAATATTGTTGTAACCGTAAATTCTCAAAATATCTTCCACGACATCGCAAGGATGGGTCACATCGGTTCTATATGGAGGAACTATTAAATTCAATCCTTCTTCATTCTCATCGACCACAGACATTTCGAGACTAGTCACAATCCCATGTATCATTTCTTTCGAAATTTCCTCACCTATTAGTTCCTGTACGTATTTGTATTTCAAATCTACTTCAAAACCGGATACAGGTTGGGGATGTGTATCTACGATTTCCATGGAAATCGTACCTCCAGCCAATTCCTTTGCCATTAGAGCAGCCTGTTTCAGAGCATAGAGTTGTCCATTCGGATCTATACCTCTTTCAAAGCGGAAACTGGCGTCGGTGCTCAAACCGTGACGACGTGCACTCTTGCGAATACTCGTTGGATTAAAATAGGCACTTTCAAACAAAACGTTACACGTTGTTTCATAGGTACCAGAACCCTTACCTCCATAAATACCCGCAATACACATAGGTTCCTCCTCATTGCAAATAAGAATGTCTTCACTTGAAAGCTTGTGTTCAGTCCCATCTAGTGTCGTGAATGGCGTTCCGTCAGGCAAAGATTTCACAATTACTTTTTTACCTTTTACCATATCGGCATCAAAGCAATGAAGTGGTTGACCATAGGCAAACAAGATATAATTCGTAATGTCCACAATGTTGTTAATGGGACGCAATCCAATAGCACTTAAACGTTCCTGTAACCACGCAGGACTCTCTTTTACCTCACAATCTTTTATAGTTACTGCACAATAACGGGTACATTTGGTTTTATTTTCAACTTCCACCGCTATATCCAGGTCATGATTATCCACTTTAAAAGAATCCGTATCGGGGCGGTGCAAACTTGTTTTCTTTCCGTTACGAACCAACCAAGCATAAATATCGCGAGCCACTCCATAATGAGAACAAGCGTCGGAGCGATTGGGAGTGATATCAATTTCTATCTGATAATCACTTTTTACTTGATAGTAATCGGCAGCAGCGGTTCCTTCTTTCGCATCTTGAGGCAATACGATAATGCCACTGTGGTCAGAGCCTACACCGATTTCGTCTTCAGCACAAATCATGCCGCGACTTTCCACTCCACGCAGTTTTGATTTTTTGATGACAAATTCCTCGTCGCCATCATAAAGTGTACAGCCCAAAGTTGCCACAATCACTTTTTGCCCTGCAGCTACATTCGGAGCGCCACAAACAATCTGCTGTGGTTCTTCTCCATTACCCAAATCCACTTTGCAAACATGCAAATGATCTGAGTTTGGATGTATTTCGCATGAAAGAACTTTACCTACCACAAGACCTTTTAATCCACCTTTTATAGTTTGAATTTCTTCCAGAGCATCTACTTCTAAGCCTACGGAGGTGAGTACATCACAGATTTCCTGTGGTGTCAAATCAAAATCAACATACTCTTTCAGCCAATTATATGAGATATTCATTCTTTATATGTTTTATTTCCTGAATAATAAGTGCAAAAATACTTCAAAATTCTCAATCTGCAAAGTCTCTGAGCCTCTTTCCGTTTTTTGCCTGCCTTTTGTGCAGAAGCTCCGCATTGAGTTTTTATTTTATTTAATACGGAACGGCTTCTATTGAACCGCTCATACTGGCTGGGGGTGGCAATTCAGGCAGTGAATTGCCAGACACACTGACTTCATTTATTTTTGAATCGTGTTCCATACCGTCTTCATCAGGGTCTATAATATCATCATCCACATTTTGGAAACGTGCATATTTCGATTTAAAGGTCAAGAGGACGTCACCAACACCGCCATTTCTATGTTTTGCGATAATGATTTGAGCCTTACCTCTTACGTCGTGCCCTTTGCCATCATCAAAAATATGATAGTATTCCGGGCGATGAATGAACAACACCATATCGGCGTCCTGCTCAATAGCACCAGATTCACGCAAATCACTCAGTTGCGGACGTTTTCCTTCGTTCCCCTCACGCTGTTCGACACCGCGGTTCAACTGACTCAGGGCTATAATAGGAATGTTCAATTCCTTAGCTAAACCCTTCAGCGAACGACTAATATTACTCACCTCTTCCTGACGACTGCCGAATTTCATTCCACTGGCGTTCATCAGCTGCAGGTAGTCTATCATAATCATCTTGATACCGGATTCACGTACCAACCGTCGGGCTTTCGTTCGCAATTCAAAAATAGACAGAGACGGCGTGTCGTCCACATATAGTGGAGCACCATAAAGATCCTTGATTTTTAAATCCAATTGCGACCACTCGTATGGAGCCAATTGGCCACTACGTATTTTGCCGCCTTCAATCTGACAGACATTGGTTATCAAGCGATTTACAAGTTGTACGTTTGACATTTCCAAAGAAAATAGCGCAATAGGAATTTTCTGATCCACGGCAATGTTCTTTGCCATTGTCAACGCAAATGCCGTTTTTCCCATTGCAGGACGGGCCGCTATAATAATCAAGTCGGAATTCTGCCATCCGCTGGTCATTTTGTCCAAATCATGAAATTCGCTCGCAATGCCACTCAAACCGTCCGTACGTTGAGATGCCAAGTGGAGCATCTTATATGCTTCCTGGATCACAGGGTCAATCTGCGTATAATCCTTTTTTTGATTGTGTTGCGAAATCTCGAACAATTGTGCCTCAGCTTCCTGCATCAAGTCCTCTACGTCTTTCGTTTCATCAAAAGCATCAGTCTGCACCCTACTAGTATATGAAATCAACTGTCGCGCCAAATATTTTTGTGCAATAATGGCCGCATGGTATTCAATGTGCGCCGAACTGTTTACATTTTCACTCAATTGAGCTATATAATACGGTCCACCGACCTCTTCTAGTTCTCCAAGTTCTTTCAACTTGTTAGTCACGGTGAGCACATCGATAGGCTTGGTTTCTACAGCTAGCGTTTGAACAGCATGAAAAATCATTTGATTCCGATGCTCATAAAAACTCTCCGGAATCAACATCTCACTTATCATTGGATAGGCATCGCTGTCCACCATCACAGCACCAAGCACAGCCTTCTCAAGATCCAGTGCCTGTGGCTGAATGTGTGTAAAATTTTCTTCCTGCGAAGCTGACGGTTTAATGATTTTATACGCTTTTTTCTTTTCGGATATTGGCATGACTCGCTTTGGTTTTGAAATGCAAAGTTAAGACTTTCAGCTCCATTTTTACTCTTTTCCCATTTTTATTTTTCCCTCAATTTTAATTGTTTTTTAAGTCGTTTTTTATTCTTCCAGATTCAAATTTTTACTTCTAGTACTCATTTCACCTTCTATATAAAAATAAAAAAACAACAGCTACGTCGAAGTATTTCAACAAATATGCGTACTTTTGGACTAAATTTTTAGCCGCTATGATTTGCTTTCCGAATGCTAAAATCAACTTGGGCCTCTATATTACAGCAAAGCGCCCCGATGGATATCATGACCTTGAAACCGTATTTCTTCCAATACCTTTACAGGATGTATTGGAAATCAAGCCACTCAGTACGCGCCATCAGGACTATGAATGGCTACAGGCAGGGAGTCCTCTTGACAGTTCTCCCGAAGACAATCTTGTCGTGCGGGTCTATCAGGAATTAAAGCAAGAATTTGAACTGCCTCCTATTTCTATTTATTTATATAAGCGCATACCTACCGGTGCCGGACTCGGCGGTGGCAGCAGTGACGCAGCCTTCATGATGCGGCTGCTCTCCGAACAGTTTGACCTACGCCTCAGCGACGAGAGCATGGAGCGCCGTCTCAGCCATATCGGAGCAGACTGCGCCTTCTTTGTTTACAACAAACCCTCATTGGCTACCGGCATTGGCAATTGTCTCACACCTATCGACCTTGATCTGTCACAAAAATATTTACTTCTCATCAAACCTCCAATCTCCGTTCCCACTCGAGAGGCATACGCCCACGTGGTGCCCGCACCTCTCTCCATCAGTCTGACCGAGACCTTGAATATGCCGCTCGAAACTTGGCGTCACCAAGTTAGCAACGACTTTGAAAAAAGTATTTTCCCCATTTATCCTCAAATAGAGGCAATCAAGCAAACCCTTTATGACATGCACGCTGTCTATGCCTCGATGAGCGGAAGCGGAAGTGCCGTCTATGCCATTCTTGACCATCCTTTTGAAGAAGCCTCGGAAATTTTTAAAGATTGCTTCGTCTTTCAACACCGACTAAAAGTTTATCCCCCTACTTTCTCATGATTTTTTATTTTTCAGCTTCAGGAAATTCGCTGTGGTTGGCTCAACAGCTCGCAACGGCGACAAATGAGGAACTCGTCAACATGGCCGATACCCTCATGCAAAACAATTGTTCTTTCGTTTTACACCGTAACGAGAATATTGGTTTCGTTTTTCCAGTTTATGCTTGGGATCTACCTCCCATTGTGCGTCAATTTATTCGTCAGATGGAACTTCAGAATCTCTCGGACAACTATATCTTTTTTGCCTGTACCTGCGGCGACGATTCGGGACGTATGCTGCAACGTTTCCGCCGCGAACTCAAATCCAAAAATCTCCGTCTTGACAGTGCTTTTGCAATCCGTATGCCAAACACCTACGTGTGTCTGCCTGGTTTCGATGTAGATAGTCCTATTCTCACCAAACAAAAATTACAAGCGGCTCCACTACGCATTTACCAAATCGCGCAATCCATCATTCACCATGAAAAAGACATCTTTCAAACCCTGCCGGGAGACTTTCCTCGACTCAAAACTCATGTTTTAGGTCGCTTCTTCCGCTCCTTTCTCCTGACAGACAAACCTTTTCACTCTACGCCGGATTGCACTGGTTGCGGCATTTGCGTTCAAATGTGTCCTCTCCACAATATTATTCTTCAAGAAAGTCATCCTCAATGGAACGGACATTGTACAAGCTGTCTGAGCTGCTATCACCATTGTCCGACTCACGCCATAGCCTTCGGGCACCGCACTAAAAACAAAGGGCAATATCTATTAAAAAACGTACTGCCTCAATCCAAGCTCAATCATTAAGCTTACTTTTTTTGATTCCAAATCATGAAAAAAACTTGTTATAAAAAATATTGGATCCCATTCTGCTTGCTGTTACTTTTTGTTACGATTTATACCCTTTTTCTTCCCCTTCCGCTCCAGCATCGCTATGAATATCGCAGTGTAGTTTGGGTAGAGTGTCGCTATTGTTTTGCACTTTCTACCGACGGGTCGGACTCTCTCTTTTTCAGTGGCACCAGACCGGACTCTTCGCTTTCTAATCTTTCTCTAAAACAACAAAATGCAGAGGTTTTAAATGCAGCTGAGGGATTTTGGTATTGCCCCCTGAATCTTTTTCACCTCTCCGGAAATCGCATCTTGACGTCCTCCCGCACCACCTGTCCCGATACGATCCTACCATATCTTCAGTCGCACATCAAGCTTTCTCTCCATCTGTCCGAAAAACGATTGAAATCACGTACTAACCTACAAAACAATTTGTTAAGCCATTTAAGGTCCTACATACATAGCCACGATGTATACGACGAGGGCTATAATCAAGTTGCGAAATATAAAGATCAACACGCCACGACTTCTGCCATGCTGAAACAAATCAACGAAGTCATTCAAACACTACTGAAAGCTGATACAGTGAAGGTTTCCTTTCTTCCAGTCTACACTTATCGCTATGTGAAGCAGGATGAAACGTTCTCCGAACCGTTCTCCTGTTTGCGCAAAAAAATCAGAACGGACCATCGTGTGACAGAATTGACCCCGTCCAATCAGTTGGATCATCTTGGCACGATCTCTTTGGGCTATCCCATCATCAACCTGATGCGGTTCACTTCTGAGGAAAGGAAAAAGGACATCATTCTCTTTGCACTCAACGTCTGCACTCCCCCCAAGACCTTCACGAGTATAAAAGTTTCACGCATAGAGGGGCGTGCTTGGCAGGAAAAAAATAAGTTCTCTTATTTCTCTTCGCTACCCGTCCTGAACTGCGCTGTCGGAGCTCCCGTTGTAGACCGTCGCGGGGTTCTCATCGGCTTGGCCGATATAAACGGAATTGTTCCCATCAAATGAATGCCGTCATGAAAAATCCTCGTTCTCTATTTTCAGTTTCCACGGTTTTCATGCTGTTGACCCTTTTCACCCTCCTTTCCTGTCAGAATTCTACCCTACATTTTCAAGGTGGCACGTACCATGGAGAAGTGAAACATCACCTGCCGGAGGGCTACGGCATTTTTAAAACTAATCGTTATACCTATGAAGGACAATGGAAGAATGGCCACCCCCAGGGTTTCGGCACCGCTCAAAACGCCGACTCCTGCTATGAAGGTGCTTTTTCAAAAGGTTTGCGTCAAGGTCAGGGACGCCTCTCCGTACAATCTCTACAGACTGTTTATAACGGTTCCTGGAAAAACGGCCTCCGACAAGGCAAAGGTTCCCTTTCCGATTCCCACGGAAGAAAATGGGATGGCGTGTGGATAGCCGACACTCTCACCGAAGGTACTCTCACCGATGACAGCGGGACATATTCCGGCACATTCGACCGTCACTTGTTGCCGCAGGGCTATGGCATCTTTCAGTCCACTCTCGGTAACATCCATTATGAAGGTCATTGGAAAAACGGTCTTTACGATGGCTTTGGGTTTGAACTAGATCAAAAGCACGACGTGAAATGTGGCTGGTGGCGACACGGGCATTTTCTAGGAGAACGCATGCGCTACACTTCTGCCCGGGTTTACGGGATCGATATCTCGCATTACCAGCATGGAGGACACTCATCTCGTCATTTCCGGGGACACCCCATCAATTGGAATAAACTACGTATCACGCACATGGGTTCAAATACCATAAACAGTATCGGAAAAGTAGACTATCCCGTATCTTTCTGTTATATAAAAACGACTCAGGGCACATCCATCCGCAATGCCTATTACCGCAAAGATGCCCGCGATGCCCGCAAGGCTAGAATTTACGTCGGTGCCTACCATTTCATGTCCACCGCTCCAGGTACAGCACAGGCAAAATGGTTCATTCGCCAGAGTCCAATTCTGAAAATCGACTTGCCACCTATGCTGGACGTGGAACTTACGGAACATCAAATTGCCCGTATGGGAGGACCTGAAGCCATGTTTCGCGAAATGCTTGACTGGTTACACTTTGTTGAAAATCACACGGGCAAACGCCCCATTCTCTATATTAGTCAGCGTTTCGTCAATTCCTATATGTCTATAGCTCCAAAGCAAATACTGAATTATCAGGTTTGGATAGCCCGCTACAGCGAATTCAGACCTTACGTAAAACTACTTTACTGGCAGCTTACGCCTTTTGGCCGCGTTCAAGGAATTCACGGACACGTTGACATCAATGTGTTCAATGGCAGTATTGAACAATTCCGCACTTACGTCAACTCCTATTGCGAACCAAGTTAATCATCGGATATCCTTGTACCCAACAGAAAGTTTTCTGGTTCAATCGGTAAAGTTTTGGATTTAACAAATTGCGGTTATTAGGAATCGTCCATTTAATGCTTCAGTTGGAGTTAATCACTTAACTCAAGATAACTAAAGTAGAATCCAACACAGAAAGAGTATTATTTCATTATTTGGCTGAAATTTTATCAGAATATAGTGTTCCAAATAAAATGTTACTTCACATTCTATGTGACGCGGTGCGTTTCTTTTGTGACACGACGCGTTTTTTTCATGACGAACTGCGTTTCTTTTGTGACGTACTGCGTCATCAACTTTTATGGAGCAAGTAAAAATTTAAAAAACACGATCGAATCAATTCTTTGAAAGCAACGAGTTTATTTTACGGCCTGCGCTCTGAATAGTCAGTAAAATCAAAATAGTCAAGCATGCCCTTTGGAAGGAACATGGACAGGATATCTTTATAGTCGATTGGTTTTCTTTCCATGATGCAAAAGTAATATTTGATAGATCATTCGAAAAGGGAACAATTTGTTAAATCCCCAACTTTACCGACTGAGCCTCATTCCCCCTAGATTTTGCTGGTAAGCCGCCAAAGTTTTTCTTCAAAAATTCAAATAAAAAAAGTGGAACTCCTTTTAAAGAATTCCGCTTTCTGAGCCGAAACCCGGACTCGAACCGGGGACCTATTCATTACGAATGAATTGCTCTACCAACTGAGCCATTTCGGCTTTTGCGATGCAAAGGTAATTCGTTTTTTGAGAACAACAAAGCATTTCAAAAAGATTTTTATCCGTTTTTCATCCCGACCTCCTTTCTGCTGCATTTTTTAATTATTTGCATCGATTAATTCTCAATTAAATACTAAATTTGCACCGCAAAAAATAAAAGCATTTCAGATAATGAATAAAAAAGGTGTTACATGCCTGCTCATTGGTGCACTGATCATCATCATTGGCGCATTCTATTATTTTTTCTTTGCCTCTCTTTCCTCTAAAAAAGAAGCTGTCTTTGTAAATATTGACGATAATGATAATATCGACTCTGTCTATACGAAGATTAACCAGGCCGCCGATCCACATCAAATGTTTGGTTTCAAGACCTTGGCTGCCCTTACCGGTTATAAGAATCATATCCGTACCGGTCATTACGAAATCACCAAGTCTACGGGAAGTTTCACGCTGCTCCGCAGAATGAAAAACGGGCGCCAAACTCCGGTAGAACTCACCATTCCTTCCGTACGCACCAACGAACGTTTGGCTGCCGAATTAGGCAAAAAACTTATGGCGGACTCCACGCAGTTCATCCATCTCTTTAAGGATTCAGCCGAATGCGCAAAATATGATTGTGACACGGCTACCATCTTGTGCCTGTTCATTCCAAACACCTACGAAATCTATTGGAACATGCCTTTGGATAAGTTCATGAAGCGCATGAAAAAAGAATATGACACCTTCTGGACCCCCAACCGCCTGAATCAAGCCAAAGCTGCCGGACTCACCCCTCAACAGGTTATCATTCTAGCCTCCATCATTGACGAGGAGACTGCCAATAATGCAGAGAAACCAGACATTGCGGGCATGTATCTTAACCGCTATCACAAAGGTATGCCCCTACAAGCCGACCCCACCATTAAGTTTGCTACCCGCCAGTTCCAACTTCGCAGAATTTACGAAAAATTGCTCTTTGTCAAGAGCCCCTATAATACCTATCGCAACTTAGGACTCCCCATCGGGCCCATCCGCATCCCTTCTTTAGCCGGCATCAATGCCGTACTCAACTACACGCACCATAATTATATCTATATGTGCGCAAAGGAAGATTTCTCCGGAACCCATCGTTTTGCAAGCAATTACGCCGAGCACATGGTTAACGCCAAACGTTATGCCGACGCCCTCAACCAGAGAGGCATCATTCATTGATACAACTATTTTTTTTGATAGAATTTATCTCGCTGTTTCTTGTAGCAGCGAGATAATTTTTTGTTCAAACTGCTTATTCTCGGAAAGTTGCTCGATCGTGCATTCCATGCGATAACGCCAATAATGACGAGGATCGCCAGGATTGTTGACTTGCTCGCTTTCGGGATCTTCGGATCGCAACGTCTCGTCCATTCCCAACCAGTCCTGCAAAGCAATGACACAGAACAGCGACGACGACTGCAAATGGCGACGCACCACTTCTTCACAGAGAGGTCCCGACATTTCACGCGGAGCGTCTCCCTCATGGTGCAATATGTTGTTAAAGTAGTCCTGCGCTTTCTCAGGAGTACGTCTCCACAAGAGTCGCAGCGGAGCCATATCATGCGTCGTAATGGTATCCACCGACAGCACCGGATTCTGGTGCACATCCGTAAAATTCTGCCACGAATATTTTGGCATACTCCCCACTTCCAGCGACAACACCTGCAGTTCATGAAGCACCGTACGCATGCTAAAAGGAATCATCCCCAAATCTTCTGCACAGGGCAGCATCTGAGAGTTCTCCGTCAGAAATCCCAATTTCTCCCGGGCTCCTTTAGCCCAGAACTCGTCGTGACGATGATAAAAGAAATGGTCGAACAAGGCATCGTAAGCTTTCCGGTCATTTTCTTGCAATTGGGAATAGGCAAACGTGCTCTTTCCCCCTATATTCAAATGATATCGATGTTTATCTTCTTTATCTCGTATAAAAAGTACATTCGTCACAGCCCTCATCAGTCCATCACGCAGGTTACCGGGCTTAGTTTGCGCTTCTATGGCGCGTTGTGACAAATAGACTTTCTTCAATTGCCATTTTCCCGTCTCATTCAGCGAGAAGTAATTTTTAGCCTCTGCGCAGTCTGCCGCGCCAAAGAGTTGGCCCAAGTCCTGCTCTGTGAACTGCGCTTTCGTCAGTTCCTCCACTGAAGTGCCAAAACCATAGTTCGCAATTTCCTCCAGACTCAGGGGTAACGCCGGATTAAAATGTCCCAGCATACCCGTATAGTATTCATATGGTATTTCCCAGATACGGAAAAAACCCAGTACGTGGTCAATTCGGTAAGCATCAAAATAGGTCGCCATCATGTCCAAGCGCTTGCGCCACCAGCCTCCCCCATCTGCTAAAATTGCTTTCCAATTATAGGTGGGAAAACCCCAGTTTTGTCCATCCTCCGAAAAATAATCGGGAGGCGCTCCTGCCTGACCATCAAAATTAAAATAATTCGGCGTTAGCCAAGTAGTAGCACTGTCACGACTCACACCGATGGGGATATCTCCTTTCAAAATAATCCCTTTACGGCGGGCATATTCATGAACATCCCGGAGCTGACAGTGGAGAACATATTGTACGAAGGCATAATAATTCACCTCTTCGCTGTGCCCTTCATTTTCAGCCCACGTAAACAGTCCTTTTTCGGTATATTTGTTGAAATGCGGCCAACAACGAAAATCTGAGGTGCCGAAATAATGTTGCAAACAGCGAAAGTAAGAATAGGGTAAAAGCCATTCTTTCTGCTCTCTCTGAAACACCCTAAATTCCTCCGAAGCCAAAACCTCAGCTTTCTCCTGCTGATAATAAGCTTCGAGATAAGCATTTTTCAACTGATTCACAGCTTCATAATCCATTTGCGACAGAGCGTTGAGCACTTTGCGTTTTTGTTCAAAAGCTTCGTTCTGCTTCTTGTCAGCTAATGGCTTCAAGGCATTCAGATCGACATACATCGGATGAAGAGCAAAAATAGAAATGCCACTGTAAGGATATGAATCCGCCCAACTCCCGGTACGCGTAGTGTCGTTCACCGGTAATATCTGCAAGATGCGGAACTTCACTTTAGCCATCCAAGTAAGTATTTTCTTCATGTCGCCAAAGTCTCCTACCCCCCAGCTGCTGTTACTGCGAAGTGAAAATAGGGGAATCACCACACCGGCCTGCTTCAAGATCAACTGAGGCAGATCCAACGCAGGATGTTCCACGACGGTTTCCGAATCACAGTTGACGGTCCCCAACTGGCGGTTATATCCAGTTTCCCACGTCGCCATGCCTGTCTTTTTATCTCGCAAAATAAACTTATATTCCAACGGGGAAATAAAACTCTCCGAGTCCAGTTCCACCTGCCAAGAATAGTTCCCGGAACGTCTCAAGGGCAGTGCACAATCAACCTGCCAATTTCCTAATACGTTCTGATTACCTGCCACGCAGAGTTCCTTTTCTTTGGGAACTACAAACTCCGGCACGACCAGCACTACATTATATTTTCGTTTTTTTAATTTCTTTTCGATGCCCTCACTGAATGGATAGATACATTCTGTGAACGCCGATGAATAAAGATATTCCGTTTCATGACGTCCAAGCCAGAAACATTTCAGAAACACTTCTTTATGAGATCCTAACCGCCAATGGTGTAAAAATCCCCGCTGCTCTTCGGCCGTCGTAAGACAATTTCTTTTAATCGAAAAAACATAATCCACCCGGTCTACTTCCAGAGGCACCACGGCGTCAAAAGTCCACTGTCCATCACCTTTTGATTGCATATTGGCGTAGTTGCCTGCAACCATTTCTTTGTTACGATAATTTTCAATGCTTATGGCGACGCATTCGTTCGGCTTCGTAAAGTATTCCAGCGAAAAATGCAGCACTACTGCATTTTTCTGATCCACTTGAAGAGAACTTTTCATCAGAAGCTCAAATCGTTAAAACTAAATCCGTCCATCAAGACGCTACAGTCGACATTTCCCCGGATGCCCGGCATGCTACCCCGAGCAGAGTATTGCCAAATCATATACTTCCGGCCGTCATAAAGTTCAGGCTGCGCACCGCGATAAAAAGCGATCATAAGAGGATATTCCTCCAGACCCGCACCGGCAAAATGCTGGTTATAAAAGTTCACAAACGTATAGATAATCGGTTTTCGACCGTAATACTGGGTCACCTTCTGCAAAAACTCTTTCAGGTGGGCCACAAGTTCCGAAGAACTAACCCCGTTCGTGTGCTCCACGTCAATAATGGGAATGATGTCCTGCATTTCGCGTTTCACCTTACTCGTCATGTTTGCAAACTGATCATCCACCGATAAATTAGCACGGAAGAAATGATAACTCCCCACTTTCATTCCCGCTTTTCGAGCTTCGGAGATGTTATATTCATATTTATCATCTTCCAGACTGCTTCCTTCCGTGGCTTTCATGAACACATAACCTACTTTTCCGGCATGGGCCACTTGTGCCCAATCTATATCGCCTTGATAATGGGACACGTCGATACCTTCACGCGACAAGAAATTCATAGACTCCAAACTCGCCAATTCGGTTTGAACCGGCAAATCTCTATGCTTCGACGTCTGTTTCACCAAGGCGTCAGGTTCCGGTGTAACCAATACAGGCATTTTCTTTCTGTTTTTTGCCTCCGGATTGCTCGCTGCAATGGAAGAAAAAACAAAAAAACTCAATAACAATATGATATATATTCGATAGTGTGGGCGATGCATCTCTGCTTATAAATCTACTCTTTTGATTTTGACCCGACAAAGATACAATTTTATGCTCAAAAAAATACCAACAAGCTGCAAAAGAAAGCTCCGATTTACCTTCTTTTTAATATATTTGGTTTTCTGTCCATTTTAGCGGCGCAAATCGGAAATGCTTACATCACTGCAATTTACCTCCTTCACGTAGTCCTTACGGTTAATCACATTGTCCTTCACCATCACATGAGTTGCATCGCGCAATAGGATGGCCGTCTTGCAGTTTGTGTCAAACACATTGTTCCTAATCACGATATTGCGATTCAGGCAGGGCGGCGTACCGGGAGCTTCTATACCAACCATCACGCACGACGGTCCATCTCCATCGTTTGTATTGCATCCGGAAATGTAATTATTCTCTATCACGGCATGGTCCACGGGTCCCGCCTCGTGCCAACTCATTTCTGCTCCCAGTTTGATGGCTGTCATTGTAGTGTTCAGTATGGTATTCCCCCGCACGACCACATCGCGGGCTTTCAGTAGAAAAGCTCGCCCATTATGATAATATACCGTATTGTTCAGAATTCTCACCTTTGGGAAACGCGTCACGTTTGTCATGTAGTAGTCCTCGGCTTTTTCCAATTTCAGAGGTCTGTTCAGCGTCACGATGACCTGCCATTTTGCTGTCGAAGTGTCCACCGCCGTCACCACATAGCGTCCTTGCTCCGCGATGTTGTTGCGGTTCAATACCACCATTGTGTCGCCCTTACTGGGATAGTCCAACGACTGGGCATGCAGGTCCGCATTCTCTATTCTGATCTCCACCTTCCGCTCCGAGTCCTTTTGTGGATAAACGGCGTAATAATAATTGTGTATATTCGTACAGTCGTCACCGTTACCCTTAAACTTGCTGTTCTCTATGGTCAGTGTACCGGAACACGACGTGAAGTGAGTAGCGTCCGTATTCGTAGAACTGAAATGTCCGGGCTCCGGCACCACCTTCAATCCGTCCACCAGAATATTCTCCGTGAGATGACCCACGATGCCCATTCCGGGAAAACTTAGGATGGATACATTCCTCACCGTCATATTCTTAGACTCTTTCAGCATGATGCAGGGACGATAATGACCGCCGTAGCGGAAGATGCAATAATCATTCAGAGCAGGATGCGATTTGGAATACATGCGGATCAAACCCGGTTTCAACAGCACCATCCGGTCCGCCCCTCCCATATAGAAAATGCCCCGCTGCGTACTGTAGAAGTACGTTCGACCTTGCACCACCTTGTCTATATATTTATACAACTCCGTGTCGTATTCCAAATCAAAAGAATCTGTAGCCGTAGCCACAACACGCGCCTCCGTTGCTGCCGGACGTTTATACGTAATGGTCAGTCCGTCCAGTACTACATTTCTGGCCCTCACAAAAGACAGCACCTCCATCCAGCCTTCCACCTGCAGAACCGCTCCTGAAGCGCAGATCTTCAGGTCACGACTTCCCGTAAAATCCAAACCTTTTACGTAGGGTTTCTGTGGTTGAAACAGTTTCCACTGTACTTCCAATCCGTTACCCAACGTACCGTCAATGGCCTCACGCTCTATCTTCGCAGCTGCCTCATCCCGGAAATTATACAACCCGGGAGGTATCACCAACGTGGTACCTGCATGCTGACGACAATATTGCGCGGCCTCACGCAATGCCTGTGCATCGTTCTGCCCGTCATTGGGCACTGCCCCAAAACGGGCAACAGAGACTTCATGATCAACTCCAGCCGCCGAAACGCTGACTGCCACACAGGCAGCCCATAATAGCCCTATTCTCTTCATCTGATGATAGCTCTTCATAGTTTCTGCAAAAATACTCATTTTCAGACAAATTTCCTCCATTCTTAAAAAATTTCTCCGTGAACCATTCTTCGCACACTCCGTCACACGAGTTCATCAAAACGAATGACCTCATCCTCCCGACAAATAACCTCCTTAAATTAACAATGAACCTCACAGGAAAATAGACTCCAGCATAAAATTTTTCTCAAGTTCGTTTAGAACAAAACGTGACTTGTGGTAACGAGCAAACAGAAAAATCAAAGGCAAAATTCTAATGAAATCCCTGAATTCTACTTTTGGGTTTCTATTCTTGTTTCCCTTGCAGAATTATCTTTTACTCTTTACTCTATCGTTTGGTCCTAAAAAACTTTGCTAAAAATGAAGGATTCATCATTAATTTGTAACTTTGCAAATATATGAAACACTAAACAATAAAGAATTATGGAGACAATTAGTAATGGGGATATTGTGATCCTTAAATCAGCAGAAAATTTAAAAATGACGGTTACTGACTTACTCGTTAATAACCGATTGCAAGCTACATACTTTAACTCCGTTAAAGGTGAATTTCAAACCATAACCGGCAATAGAGCAGCTTTTCAAAAAGTCAATGATTAGTCGTTTTTCAAAACAGTAAAATAGATCGCCTTCAATTACAATTTTTCTTTGTAATCAGAACGAACTAATTTACCTATTGATATAAAAGCTCTAATTAAGTCACAACAGACTCCTATAAAAAGGTAAGTAAAGCAAAGATTCTACGTAATTGCTTGCAAATATCAAAGACATGTATAAATGTTGTATCTGCATACAATGATGTAAACTAAAAAACGATGTTCTGTATAGTATCTTAGACATTTTTATTCTATATTTAATCCGCGAACAGATAAAAAATATTAGCTTTATAAAAAATAATTTTTCCCCTTTATTAGAAGGAACATTTAAAGATTCCGAAGGGACTTCATCCACAAAGAACTTATTAAATAATTGATATCCTAACTTTTTAAATTCTATAATTATGACAGCACAAGAATTAAAGACAGCACAAGAGAATCTTACAAAAAAGATTTATGATTTTGCTGAACAGAAAAAATTATCCAACGAGGAACTTGAACCTATAACGGATGGTGTTTGCAATGAAAGTGAATACTTAAATTCAAATCCCAAAATTATGTGGATTTTAAAACGACCTTATGATGATGTGAAAGAAGACGGTACTCCAAAAGGTGGTGATTGGTCCATTGTAAAAGATTGTTTTCGTGTAAAAGATGATGTATGGAAAAATAAAACTTTTCAACCAATTATTTACTCTAGTTATGGATTTGTAAATAATTTACGATATAATGGTATGGATTATATCCGTGACGATAAAAGCATGGCTGATATTTTAGGACAAATTGCATTTATCAATATAGACAAAATGCCTGGGAATAACTGTTCAAGTGAAATAATCGGTCAGACTTATGAAACTTGGAAAGAAATTCTTTGGGAACAAATAGATTTATATAAACCAGACGTCATTATTTTTGGAAACACTTTCGATTTTTTCAAAGAAGATATGGTAGGATCTGAAACCGAACCATTAAAAAAATATTCCGAAAATAGCATTGAATACATCCACGCTTACAAAAAGGGGTCTCAATTATTATTAAATGCCTATTCTCCTAGAAATAAAGTTCCTGGATCTACAAAAGAAGCCTATGTAAACTTGATTCTTGACGCTATTCATGAAAATTATAAATAAGGAACAGGACCTAACTGCATAAAACAGTTTAAATAGTGACAATTCATTTAAGTGATGATAAAACCTCGTCAGATTGGTAAATCCACCGTTGTAAAACAAGTACTAAAGGCATTGGATATTCTCCTTACCAAATGTTCTAAGATCGCCCGCTGTGAAATTTATAATAACTAAGTATTTTCATATCAATCGCTACATTTTTCATGTTTTCCTCAAAAAAATCCACTTTTTATTTGGGTTTAATGGAGAAAGTTGTACTTTTGCAGCAGAAAATAAAAACAACAGATGATTTTAACGACTAATTTTTGGTGGTGGCAAAACTCAGAATTACAAAATTGTGAGTTAGCTCGTCTTACGCCAAAAATTTAGCGCCGAATAAAAATACTAGGATTTTATCCAGGAGACCTGCCGAACTTACGGCAGGTCTTTTTTTATCTTCTAAATTTCAAAAAACAAACAATCATATGAAATCTTACAATGTAAACGAGAACGGTTATTACGGTGAATTTGGTGGGGCCTTCGTTCCGGAAGTACTCTACAAATGTACAGAAGAATTACGCAAAGCCTATCTGCCCATTTTGGAAGGCGAAGACTTTCAGAAGGAATTTCGCGCCCTCCTCAAGGACTACGTTGGACGACCTTCCCCACTCTACGAAGCTACCCGCTTAAGTCAGAAATACGGTGCGCGCATTCTTCTGAAACGCGAAGATCTTAACCATACCGGCGCTCACAAGATCAACAACGCACTGGGCCAGATTTTGCTGGCACGGCGGATGGGCAAAAGCAGGATCATTGCAGAAACCGGTGCCGGACAACACGGTGTAGCCACGGCTACGGTGTGTGCCCTGATGAACATGCCTTGCCGCGTGTATATGGGCAAGACGGACATAGCGCGGCAGCATCCGAACGTGGAGCGCATGCGCATGTTGGGAACCGAGGTCATGCCCGTGGAAAGCGGTAACATGACGCTGAAAGACGCTGTGAACGAAGCTATCCGCGACTGGTGCTGCCATCCGCAAGATACGTTCTACATCATGGGGTCTGCCGTAGGTCCGCACCCATATCCGGACATTGTGGCTCGTCTGCAAAGCATTATCAGCGAGGAAGTGAAACGCCAACTACCGGAGAAGACGGGACGCGACTATCCGGACTATCTGATGGCCTGTGTGGGTGGAGGTTCCAACGCCATCGGCACCTTCTACCACTATCTGGACGACGAACGCGTACATCTCGTAGCCGCAGAGGCTGGAGGAAAAGGCTGCGACACGCCGTTGACCGCGGCTACCATCCACAGCGGTACGGTAGGCATCCTGCACGGCAGTCGCACCCTGGTTTTACAGAATGAAGACGGTCAGATTCTGGAACCTTATAGCGTTTCAGCCGGTTTGGACTATCCGGGTATCGGTCCCGTACACGCCAATCTTTCCAAAACAGGACGCGCCACAATCTACTCTGTCAATGACGACGAAGCCCTGCGCGCCGCTTACGAGCTGACACGTCTGGAAGGCATTATCCCCGCATTGGAATCCGCTCACATCCTGGCAGTACTCCCAAAATTAAAACTCAAGAAAGACGATGTCGTGGTACTCACCGTGAGCGGACGCGGCGACAAGGACATGGACACCTACTTGAAATATAAATCTCAATTTGAAAACGATTTTTGAATCATGAACACCTATCATTACACCGTAGCCACGAAGACCATCCTCTCCGACCGCTACACCCCCGTTAACGCCTACATGAAACTCCGCGACCTCTACACACAGAGTTGCCTTCTGGAGAGTTCGGATTATCACAGCGAGCAAAACAGCCACTCTTTTATCGGTTTCCACCCCCTGGCCAGCATCGCCGTCAGTCACGGCAAGGTCATCATGAAACTGCCTGACGACACCATCGAGGAAAAGGCCATCAGCGAGACTTATCCCGTAGAAAAGGCTTTTGGCGACTTCTTGGCCAAATTTCATATTGAAGGTGACGAAAAAGGACGCTGCGGACTTTACGGCTACACGGCCTTTGACGCAGTACGCTATTTTGAGCACATCGACGTGAAAGATGAAACCGTAGAGAAAAACGATGCTCCCGACATTCTTTATATTCTATACAAGAACCTCATTGTGTTTAACCATTACGGCGACACCATGGACATCCTGGAACTTCTGGGCGACGGGGAAAGAGACAGTATAGACCGCATTCAGACCCTACTCAACAGCAACAATGCACCAGCTTTTGAATTTCATGCAGTAGGTCCCTCTACCAGTACCCTCACCGACGAGGAACATAAAGCCAATATACGCGCCTGCATCAATCACTGTCTGCACGGCGACGTCTTCCAGATTGTGCCGAGCCGCCGTTTTATACAGAAATATGAGGGTGATGACCTCCTGCTCTATCGAGCCCTGCGCAGCATCAATCCCTCGCCTTACTTGTTCTATTTTGATTTTGGAGGATTCCGCATCTTAGGTAGTTCGCCGGAAACACACTGCTGCATAAGCAATCGCGAGGCCTACATCGACCCCATTGCAGGTACCGTGTCACGCACTGGAAATGCGGAACAGGACCACAGCAACGCGGAATATCTACGCAATGATCCCAAAGAAAATGCAGAACATGTGATGCTGGTAGACTTGGCACGCAATGACCTGAGTCGGAACTGTCACCAAGTCAGTGTGGAACGTTATAAGGAAATGCAGTTTTACAGTCACGTGATCCACCTCGTGAGCCGCGTCACAGGTCGCCTGAACAACGACGCCGAAACAATCAAAACTTTCATCGACACCTTTCCCGCAGGTACACTCTCAGGCGCACCAAAAATCGAGGCCATGAAGATTATTAGCAGACTGGAGCCCCACAGTCGCGGAGCCTACGCCGGCTGCATCGGTTATATCGGCATGCAAGGCGATCTCAATCAGGCCATCATCATCCGCTCCTTTGTAAGCCGCAACGGTGAACTCTGGTTCCAAGCCGGCAGTGGCGTTGTAGCCAAAAGTAACGACGAATATGAATTACAGGAAGTAAACCACAAACTCGAAGCCCTGCGCAAAGCCATTGAAATGGCAAACAAAGGCCTCTAAAAACACTCAGAAAAAATGAAAATCATCCTTATAGACAATTACGACTCGTTCACGTATAATTTGGCTCAATTGGTGAAAAATCTCGGTGCAGAAGTGGACGTGTTGCGTAATGACAAATTCGAACTTGACGACTTGGAACCGTACGACAAGATTATGCTTTCTCCCGGGCCCGGCATTCCCGACGAAGCAGGTCTCACCCTGCAGGTCATTGCACGTTATACCGGAAAGAAACCCATACTGGGAGTATGCCTCGGTCACCAAGCCATCGGACAATATTTCGGAGCCCGGCTCACTAACCTCACCACGGTTTATCACGGCATACAAAGCGACATTCACCTCATTGGTAAAGATCCTCTTTTTCATGGTCTGCCACAAAAGTTCTCGGCTGGACGCTACCATTCCTGGGTTGTGGACCGCAAAGATCTGCCCGAATGCCTGGAAATTACGGCAGAAAGCGAGGAAGGACAAATCATGGCTCTGCGCCACAAGAAATTCAACATACACGGCATTCAGTTCCACCCGGAATCAGTGCTCACACCAGAAGGAGAAACCATCATCAGCAACTTTCTAAAACTATTCTAAAATGGAATTCTTCACCCCACCAAACCATTTCGGGTTTCACGCCAAGAAAATTTATGGAATACCCATTGAAGGTTCTTTGATAGATTGCAGCATCGCATACATAGAACCGGCCGGAGGAGGCCCGAAGCCCATGCACAGACACGTCCATAACCACTTTTTCATTGTCACGGAAGGAGAAGCCACCATTTACGAAAACGAGCAGAAAACCATTGTCAAAAAGGAAGAAGCCATCTATGTAAAAGGAGAAAACCTCCACACTATTCACAATGAAAGCGATCAACCACTCAAAATGATAGGAATCACCATAAAAAATAAAGAACAATGAAAGAACTCATAACAAATCTTTTATCAGGCGGAACTAACCTGCAAAGAGCAGAAATCAAAGAAAACATGATTAGTATTACGAAGGAAGAATTCCCGACAGAACAAATTGCAGCCCTGTTGATGGGACTGCAGATGAAGGGTATCACGGACGAAGAACTTCTGGGCTTTCGCGACGGTTTGTTGGAGACGGGCATCGCCGTTGACCTCAGCCCCTACAAACCCTTGGACATCGTGGGCACAGGCGGCGACTGCAAAAATACATTCAACATTTCCACCTGCGCCTGTTTTGTAGTAGCCGGGGCTGGTTACAAAGTAGCCAAACACGGCAATTATGCCGCCACCTCGGTTTCAGGAGCCAGCAGTGTACTCGAAAACCATGGAGCGAAATTCAGTAACGACGCCTCTCAACTGCGCCGCAGTCTGGAAACTTGCAATTTTGTATTTCTCCATGCCCAATTATTTGCCCGAGGCATGAAATTCGTAGGCCCCGTACGCAAGAAATTAGGTTTTCCCACCTGCTTCAACTTGCTCGGTCCGCTGATTAACCCCTGTCGCCCCACCTACCAGCTACTGGGCGTGGCCAACCTCAGTCAAATGCGCCTTTACAACAGCGTACTGCAGAAAATCAATGTAGAATATGGCATTGTAAACAGTACAGACGGTTATGACGAAATTTCACTCACAGGTCCGTTTAAAGTCCTGACACGCCACCATGAGCGCGTACTCACGCCGAGCGATCTGCATCTACCGAGTGCACGCCCCGAAGAACTTTATGGAGGTGAGACGCCACAGGAAGCCATGAAGATTTTCGACGCCGTTCTGGAGAACACCGCCACAGAGGGACAACGCAACGCCGTTCTGGTAAATGCTGCTTTTGCCATCCAACTCGTAGAAACCGACAAGTCCATTGAAGAATGTCTCGCCATTGCCCGTGAATCACTCGAAAGCGGAAAGGCCCTCGAGATCCTGAAAAAATACATCTTACTTAACAGTTGAAAATGGCCACCATCTTAGAAGAAATCACAGCCCGAAAACGGCACGACCTCACCCTACTCAAAGAGCAGTATCCCGTCCGAAAACTTTATCGCCGAGTAGAGAAAATGATGGACAACGAAGTACATTACTCCCTACCGAAAGCTTTGTTAAAATCAAAGACCGGTATCATCGCAGAGTTTAAACGCAAATCGCCATCACTAGGATGGATTCACGAAGACGCCCGTCCAGAGGACATCGTAACCCAATATGCAAACAACGGCGCCACAGCCCTGTCCATTCTGACAGACGAACCGTACTTTGGAGGACAATCCAAAGACCTTTCCGCCATACGTGAGCTGGTAAATATTCCCATTCTGCGAAAAGACTTTACCGTGGACGAATATCAACTCTTTGAAGCAAAAACACTGGGCGCCGACGCCATCCTGCTCATTGCTGCTTGTCTGGACAAGAACGAATGTCGCCAACTGACAAACATCGCCCGCGAATTGAATTTGGACGTACTCCTCGAAATCCATGAAGAAAGAGAACTGGACTACCTCACAGATCACGTGAGTGTGGTAGGAGTGAACAATCGCAACCTGCATCTCTTCAAAACAGACCTCACTACTTCCTTCCGCCTCTCCACGTTCATTCCAGAAGCGTTCGTAAAAATATCGGAAAGCGGACTCAAAAAAGCCGAAGACATCCGTCTGCTGCGGGCAGCAGGCTACAACGGATTTCTGATAGGAGGGCGCCTGATGAAAACTGAAGACCCTGCCGTCGCACTCGACCAACTCATCAAAGAATTGGAATCATGATCATCAAAATCTGCGGCATGCGCCAAGCCAACAATATTCGGGAAGTGGAACAACTCGAAGCGGACTGGATGGGTTTCATTTTCTATCCCCCGTCACCGCGTTATGTTAGTGACCTACCAGCCTACCTACCTCGGAAACAAAAACGTGTGGGCGTCTTTGTCAATGCGGAAAAGGACTTCATCCTTGAACACGTAAACCACTTCCACCTGGACCTGATACAACTCCACGGCAACGAAACACCCACCTGCTGTTCGGATATCAAGAAAGCAGCCCGCATACCTATCATCAAAGCCTTCGGCATCGCAGAAGAAACCGATTTTACAGCCCTCAGCACCTATGAAGGGCACGTCGACTACTTTCTCTTTGACACGCGCTGCACCATGGCAGGCGGCAGTGGCAAGACTTTTGATCATACCCTCTTGAACCGATATGAAGGACATACGGGCTTCCTGCTAAGCGGCGGTTTAGGACCCGACGACGCCGAAGAAATCAACAACTTCAGCCATCCCGCCTTCGTCGGTATAGACCTCAACAGCCGCTTTGAACAACAACCCGCCCTGAAATCAGTGGAAAAATTATACACCTTCCTTTCAAAAATAAAACGTAACAACTCAAAAACTGTAACAAAATGAACAGAATCAACCAATTATTCCAGAATAAAAAGTCCGGCATCCTTTCGCTCTATTTTTGTGCCGGTTATCCCCACTTGGAAAGTACTGTAGAAACCCTGCAGGCCTTGCAACAAGGCGGCGTCGACATGGTCGAAATAGGAATTCCATTCAGCGACCCTATGGCAGACGGTCTCGTTATACAGACAGCAGCAAACAAAGCCTTGAAAAATGGCATCAGTCTGCACCTACTCTTTAATCAACTGCACGACATCCGCCAGACGGTTCAAATGCCTCTCATCCTGATGGGCTATCTTAATGTAATCTATCAATACGGCTTCGAAAACTTCTGCCGTAGCTGTCAGAAATGTGGCATTGACGGCGTCATCATTCCCGACCTGCCTTTCGATGTTTACCAAAAAGACTATAAAGAAACAGCCGACCGCTACGACCTAAAAATTATTATGCTCATCACACCAGAAACGAGTGAAGAGCGCATCCACCTTATCGACCGGGAAACAGACGGATTCATCTACGAAGTATCGACCGATGCAACCACAGGCTCACAAAACGAATTTAATGCTGCTACCGTGGACTACTTCAAACGCATCCGCAACCTGAAACTCAAAAACCCCACGCTGATAGGTTTCGGCATCTCAAACAAAGCCACTTTTACAGCTGCACAAAGCTATGCAGCAGGCGCCATCATCGGGAGCAAATTCGTCGGACTCAGCGGCACCCTGCCCACTCCTCAGGAAGCACTCCAAAAACTTCACGAAACACTGGACAAGTAAAAAACACTTTGTCTGCAACATTTTAAAACAAAATAATGCCCCTCCCAGAAAAATCCGAGAGGGACATTTAATCTAAAAAAGCTAATTCGCTACTTCATCAGAAAACTTAAAAAAACCAGTTGCGAAACAAAGCGGGAAGCAGCGTCAGAACGGCCACTACAGCGGCAGCACCCACGATAAACATGAAAAACTTTACATGACGCGGATTGATGCCGAAAAACGAAGAGAAAGATGCTTCTTCAGCCTTACTTTTTCGAGACATGATTTCAGAAAGTGTGGATATCTCAAAATTGATTTGATTAGTAATCGTAACTGTAGTCTTTTTCAAATCCTCTATAGAAGTAACCACATTGTCCAAACGATCCAATTTCTGCAATTTGGAGAAACTCGTTTCGGAGACTTTAAAGTTCTGGAGTTGTTGCTGCATACTGGTAGCCAAATCGTCTACCACAGTATGGAGTGCCGCATCAAGTTGGATGGAAGTTTGCCGCACCAAATTCACCTGTTCTGTAATCGTATCGCGCAAATCAGAAATAGCTGAAGTGAGTGCAGCATCCAAATCACCCGCAGACTTCACCAAGACAGCCTTGGCATCAGCCTGCTCCAGAAAAGCATCTAAACGCAAAAGCGTACGATTGTTTCGCTCCATGACTTCTGTCAATTTTTGAAGCAGCTCGACAGTGCTGCCAGCATCCTCTCTATTCATATACCACCTTAGCCTTTCTGATTACAGTCCAGAATCCATTCTTCATTACAGCTCGTCCCGGCTTTTCGCAACGATAATTTTGAGGCTTTTCACCTTTCACCGTCAGTTCACACACCGGTTCAATTGTTTTCGCACGATTGTCAAGCGCCTTGATGGCACCGGTATGATTCGGGCAAAACTCTACTATCGCATTTTCTTCGTCATTTTTCAGAAGAGAAAAACGATAATAGGTATTTTCCGTCATTTTCATACATTTCTTATTGTCATCGAACATTCTTTCGCCCGTAGGACGCCCGAAGAAAATCACATGAGGCGCCACCTCAGGAACAAAAAGCTTTTCGTGCGAACCAGCAGAAACCTCAGGACCTTTCACATCGATCACCACGGAAGCAACCTGTTCGACAATCAGGACTTCCACCTCTTCACGCGAAATAAATTTTTCCCCAAATTCCTCAGGAATTCGCTTCAGAATATTCTCAACATCCATTTCCAAATCATCTACACGATTTCTGACACTATCCAACATGCGCCATAACACGATGAGCAGAAACAGCAACACAAAAGCTACACCAATAGCAATATACGAAACAATGGGCATGTTGACATTCGCGGACTGCCCTCCGGCAGCATGGACCACAGCAGGAGCCAACAGAAAGAATAACAGGATTATCTTTTTCATCTTTTTTCGGATTTTATTTTTCTTGAGAAATTTCATATGACAATTGATTAATTGCTCCCATCAGTGGATAAAAGAACAAAGAATCCTCGACTTTTGGGGTTTGCTCCTCAACAGCTTCACGAATACGTTCTTCTATCACTGTACCCAGATATTCTCCACTCTTATTAAGAAGTACTTCGCGATAAAAGTCCATACGGCGTGTAGAAATGCCGAAAAATTTCTGGAAAGGCAGACGCCGATCTAAATCAAAAAAGAAGTCCACAAAGTCACGATAGCTTTGCAATACTTCCGCCTGCACTGCCTGATCAACCTCTCTGAAAGTATGGGAAGAGACATCAAACCGCGCAGAACCGCTGTAAACATATTTTAAGGACTCTACATCAACCTGAGCATCCTCCGGACGCAAATCCAAACCGCCCTTGCATGTGATGACCTTTGGATTGTCAACACGACACAACTCCACATCGCCATTATCCTGAAGCAACGTATTAAAAACACAGCGTGTCAAGAGTTGCAGATTTTCGTCTTCTCCCAGTAGCGAAAGCATCTTGGAAGCCATGCCACTCACCGTAAGATAGGCAGGAGTATGCATATCACGGGCCTTCAGCATGCGCGACACATAATAAAGTTGGGCCACATGAAAAAGTAACAGCACAAACTTCATGCCATAATCCTGACGCAACCAAGCTGAAAGCGACACGCCAGAATCAGACAGTTCCGGGTTTTGTTCAAGAGAAAACATGAACGAAATCACATCAGAAGAATGACCACAACGGCGTATTTTATCATAACAGTTCTGCACATTGCCCTTACCACAAACTGCCTCCAAAACTTTTGGTTCAAAACGCTGCACAAAACCGTTTTTCAAGATATCAGTACCATAGAAATCTCCAAAAAGACTGTTACCTGCAAAACGCACAGAGGAAAGCGAGACAGGACGGTTGGCATCATAAATAACAAAATCGGTAGTTCCGCCTCCAATATCCATCGAAACAGCAGGACGTACCGAAGAATTCACTCCTTTACTGTTCTTATAATAATAGTACGGAGCCAAACTTTCCGTGATGCAGCTGAGATGGCAATCGGAACTGATCAGTCGCGTTGCAAGACTCTTCCAAATAATGGAAAGGCGACTGCGTTGATAGGGCATCATACTGACAGGAAAAAACCAAGTGATCGATGTAAGATCCAAGGCCCCCCCGAGTTGGATAATTTTATAGCGCAACAACAAAAGCAATTCCTCTATAAAAGCTTCCGTCAAAGCCGCATTCTCACTACCCGTCCATTTCAAATCTGTAACGGTTTCATTATGATTGAACTCTACATAACGTTCGTAATGAAAACCAATGGCAGCATCTGCCAAAGGTGAAATGGACCCCAAAGAGGCATTCCGTCTACGGGAACGACACATCACTGTGCGCGTAGGAAAATGTACACAACGCTCACCACCAATATGAAGTGGTACAAACTCCTGACGGGGAATATCCAAAAAATAATCCAAATCACGCTCAACAAAAAGCTTTTCAACACGCTCGTCCAAATAGTCGTGAAGAGGCATGGAAAGTACCTCCGATCCACTGATTTCAAAAGGACGAACCTGTCCGTCTATTTTATACTCAATGTGCGTATTTGTAGTTCCGAAATCTACAGCCACCTCGACTCGTTTGCTCCCTTCAGCAATTTCTTTCCAATGGGGCATTACGAGTCCACAAGCGTCTCCAACAGAAACTTCGATGAAATCATATTCTTCGGAAAGAACATTATAGCAGGTAGTAAGCGGATCTCCCTGCTGTTTGTCGGCACGAACAGCAGAACGCTCTACCTCATCACATGTGCGGCCATCTTTACGGAAAAACTGCAAAACATATTTACGATACAGGCTAGCGGCTTTCGTGTCCTCATCAATCAGTGCTACACGCTGCGGACTTGCGGCCGTACCTCCGCGAAGATGGAACCAAGGGAAAATATATAAATCAAAAATGCCATCCACGAGAACACCCGTATTTTTCATACGATCCGGGCGCATATCCAAACTATTGTAATAGATGCGATCATAAACCACATAACGGCCCTGCTGAATAGGAACGCGCAAAGTGGCCCGAATGCTTCCGCCAGCCAATAATTCCAACTTAAAAATTCGATGAGGATGTAACTCCTCTGTCATGCCAAACAAACAAGAAAGGTCGAGGTAATCAAAAAGTCGCCGTTTAAGAGGGAGCAGAAAACCCACATCACTCTTATCAAGCAGGCCCGTAAAAAAACAATTGGAATTGATGGGATATGGTGTTCGAATTAAATAGGGTTCAAAGAGATCGTCGGGAGTTAAGTAAGGATAGACCGTACCGTCAAAAGGAAGTTCCCGCTTATTCAAATCAGGTTCCTCACAATAAGGCTTAGCCACATTGCCATGAATCCAAAATCCAGAAGTATAGAATACCTTGGTTTCGCTAAAAGGAGAAACGGGCAATACCAAAGGGGGCTTGTCTTTATTTAAACCACCGGACTTGGAACAAAGAATGCGAAAATCACTGTGACTCGCAATATAACCTATCGCATCGGACTTGATGCGTAGTGGTAGTTCAGAAAGCAGAAATACCCGATTGTTGGCTCCTAACTGCAAGTACTCGTAATTAGCACTATAATCATCAACAGAACTGGCTCGAAGAGTATCCTTCAATTCACTACGTGAAATATGAGCAAAACAAGCGCGCACATAGTCAACTACTTCCTCAAAAACTAGGCGAAAAGAACGTTGACGGGAAAGCAGCCACAAATAACGGATAAAATCATCACTCCGCTCATAAAGAGTTTTGAAATTTGCAGGATCCGCATCGAAAGCGCGATGGTTCGTGAGATAAGTTTCTACATAACCCAAATCATTAGGCGATGCCACACATACCGATGTGGGCGAAGTTCCTCCAACAATATTTACGGCGTCAGGACCATCTTTATAGTTGAGCAAATAAATGGAATCCATCTTGTTGAAATGGAAACCCTCTGCATCCTGATCCATAAAAAGTTCTAAAGTAGCACCTAACTGTCTAAAAGTAGAACTGTCCATCAACTTATTCAAATCACGACGCGTCCACTGGATAATTTCGTAATGGTCACGCAACATTTTGAAGTTAAAGAAAATCTCCATTACGTCAAGCGAAAAAGAAACCAATTGATGATAAACCGTTTGACCCTGAAGACCTATGGCGTCATTTTTTGTCACCTCATTGAATGCACTTCTGACAAGTTCAAACCCGGCAAAAGGAGACGGTATAGACGTGATAGGCAAAGTAACAGAACCACCGGCTGGATCTTTGATAGCAGCTATAGATTTGACATCGTACTGATTGGAATATTCCCAACCGTCGAGTGACTCATTTCCTTCATGAAATCTAAAAACATGTGACATAGGTTCTTTTCTAAAAGTATTGTTGGATAACAGAAGACGTAGCGTCGAAAAATACATTCATCACATAATCCTCCCGACTGATTTTTTGAGGCATTTTCACGGAAACCTTTTCCATCGCATCAAGTAGGGTAAAATAGCCTCTGTCCGGCCCAAAATGACGCCGCAAAAAGTTCTCCCTAAGGGGCAATATACCCACTACAGCATCCAAAGGATTCTGTTTGGCAAAATCTAAATCAAAGGGTCTAAAACTGCGAGAATTTTCCTCCATCTCATGAAGCCAATCTAGAAAACCATCAAAAAAAATATTCAAACTCTTATAAGGTTCTGTTTGAAACACAGCCTCCTGCAAATGTTTGTCGCGAGCCCATGCATAAGAAAGAGATTTTGAGAGTTTGTTTTTAAAAAATTCGCAGAACAGAAAAAACTGCATCAATGGCTTCCGCATCACCTGCTGGGTCTGTACAGAGAGTTGGGGCAATGTGACAGGATCAACATCTTTACGAATTGCATACTCCTTAAAAACATGGCCCTCCTGAAAATCACCAGCCGCAAAATCAACCACAGCCAACGCTGCAGCCATTTCAACAAAGTGAGCATTGTTCTCCTGATAGCGACCTCCTTCGCAATTACGATAATTATTTTTCAAATCATCACCTATATAGTAAAGAACATTGACATCCAAATTATTCAGGTAATAAGTCAGCGCTGATTTTGCCTTTGATAGAAAAGTACCCATATTGACCGTACTTTCCTCACTGTTTTCAACCCCAAAATAGGGTAACACCGTCACACCACCAATCTGACATTGACGTAGAAAAGCCGCTGCCTGAAAATCTTCCGCCATGGCACCTCGCAAACGTTTCAAGAGTAACGGAAAACCTGCTGCCCCCGTACCACCGAAAATAGAACTAATGATAAAAATTCGATCGTCACACTGAAACGAGGAGAGTAACTGCTTCAAAGATATATCCGCCCTTTTATCTTCAGAAAAATTATTAAGTACCACACTACCCATGTTGGGATTTCCTTTGAAACCCACATTCATTTCCGCTTTCAGATTTTTTTTCGAAAACAATAAACTTATCAGAGCTTGATTTTGCTCGTCCAACTGATTGAAATGAATAAAATCGCCAAAAGTTTTGTTAACTTCACCGGAAATGGGTACACGATAATGCATGCCCTTATCGCTAATTGAAGTTCCAAAAAAAGCATCTCTATCAACATCTTCAAAACTCAAATGCGAACGGATTTCTCCATACCGCTCCAACAATTCAACCGTTCGCGTAAGATCTCCATTCTGCTGATCTGCATCTATCAACACAGGAACAACATCATCAATGCCTTTCAATTTTACTCCTGCGGCCAAAAGCATTGTAAGCGATTTCAATACCCGCGCACCAGTACCTCCTATTCCGAATATATATAGTCTGCTCATTTTTAAAAAGGAATTCTACGACATTTCACACTACCACGTTGCAACAGCAACGAAAACACAAAACTTAAAACAACGCACCACGCAAAATCGATGAGCGCAAAATTGACCGCATCAACATCCGATATCTCAGTTTTGTGAATATTCATCTCCATCAAATAATCATCTACCCCATTTTGCGCCATCACGCCCCCCACAACAGCATTTAGTAAGGAGAACGTCAGCACCATAAACAGCCATTTCCACCAACGTGCCAGCTGAATGTGGTCAACTACTACATAATATAATATTAAAGGAAGCAGAACAAACATGACCAGAACATAAAACACGGAGGAATAAATTCCCGCATCATACATATATTTGGAAAAATCGCCTAAATCGTAACTATGCCATAATTCAAAAAAGTCAGCACAAAATTCATTCATTATCTTTTCATTTTTATACTCACAAACACAACAACTGCGATGACAAGCAATACAACAATCAGCCCCACCGGAAAACCGGAACCGTGATTGACGTCCTCAATAAACAGATTCATTTTGAAAATACTCTTCTCAGAATTCTTATCTAAAAAAGCATCATTAATGCCCCTCATCAGATATTTCAGACCAAACGTGACATAATAAGGTGGAACACTACCCAAATCATTTGTGGTAGAACTCAGACGAATCCACTCAGGCAGTCTGTATTTCAAATTTACAATTACTTGACCTGTTACCGTTTCATGATTGGTGCAAAAAGTGAGGTAGTAAGGATTTTCAAATCCGACAGAAACACAATTTCCATAAGCAGGACCATCAGGCATCACTTGATCCACTTTCACTAAACGAAGACCAGAAGGCGTCACTACATAATTGCTCGTATCTTTCAAATAACTCTCGTCGATAAAAAGTTTATTAGCATCCACAGCAACCGAAAAATAAACGGGGCCAACACCCTGCTGTAATTCCAATTTATCAATACCCAAACCACGGCGACTGGCAATGATGCGACGTGCATTTGTGTAATCGGATGTAAGCACACAAGCATTACTTTTGTTCAAAGTCATGTTTTGAGAAGATACCATATATTTATGAAGAAGTCCATTAACCTCTGCCTTATCAAGCGTAATGCGATTACAAAAATTGCGCACCAAAGCCGTACGTCCAACAATCATAACAAAATAAGGACGTTCCCCGACAAAATATTTTGGTTCATCTTTCATATTATAATAAAAGCCATTGAAACTGGACTTACACTGCAACATCACGAGAGAAAGATCGTTATGATGCTTTTTGAGCGCATCCATAAATGCATTCTGCGTTAAGTTTTTGGCGTGATTCAAATAACTCAGTGCATTTTTCCCATAAATGGAATAGATACAATCTGAAAATAAAATAGAAACGGTTTTATCGTCCGTATTTTTTAAAATGGTAGCAAAGATATCGTTGATATCACTTGAATTTGTATCTCCACGATTCATTGCATTAGCATTAAGTTGCAAACAGAACGTAGAAATATCATCACTCAATCCTGTAGTCACAATTTTACTATTGATAAAATCTACAGAAGGTTTTCCAAATTCATCTTTCGACATCACCATTAAATGCTCAAGTACATCCTTAAATTGAGAGCCACCACGCACATAACCATACATGCTACCTGAATTTTCAATATAAAAATGAACTTGCGTGCCTTTTATTGCCGTTTTAACAGTAGCATCATCTGCCGTCTCCTTTTTTTGATGAGAACTACTGCAACCTAAAAGGGAAAATAGCAGAACAAGGTTAATTAGAATTGTATTTTGGATGAATTTCATTTTAAAAATTTCTCTCTATCAATATTAGTCTTCAAAAATAAATAAAAGATCAAAAAATATCACCTAACAGACACTGTCTTCATGTATATAATGCCCAAGATGTAGCTTATTTGCACACAAAGATAAATAATTTATTCCCACAATCAAACTAACTTGGAAAATATTCTTAAAAAGGATGATCTTTCCATTAAAGTTTACCAACAAGTGAAGACTTTATTCATTTTAAGCTCTTCATTTCATACTTCAAATCTTGCTGTTCAGTAAATGTTTTTAATTTCTAAACTTACAATAATACCTGAGTTCGGGATAAGAAATTAGAAAAAAGAAGGTTGATTTGTTTTCAAGATTTCATATCCGGAGAGAGCTTGTGGCTTATTGTCAAAGAAACAGTAAGCAGTAATAACTGAAACGAGATTGA
>Ga0183100_1000151_pt1 | contig 87476 bp, 89 predicted proteins | sample Biomet2_FD_127789 | JGI IMG/M metagenome (GOLD analysis project Ga0183100, IMG submission 127789) | Microbial communities from bioreactor (seeded with anoxic lake sediment) at LBNL, California, USA - Biofuel metagenome 2 | ecosystem: Engineered > Bioreactor > Anaerobic > Unclassified ...
TAAAACATAATTCACCCTGCTAATGACAATTAAGTCAATTAATATCCGCGCTTTCACTCATAAAAACTGCTCTCAGCTTTATGCTGAGAGCAGTTTTTATAATGGCAGGAACACTAGGATTTAAACCTGGATTTATGTTTTTTGAATATTATTAGAAAGTGGCTATAAACCCTATGTCTAAACTATTTTAACGCAATCTTAATAACATTACCGTCGTCAATGTTAAACATGTAATAAATTTATAATTTATTCATTTAACTGTTATTTAACAGGCGGCAACTCCTTCAACATCTTAATTTCATCTGTACCATCATTAAACCTTACAGACGTAAATACTACTACCTTCTTTAATTGACTAAAATCAGAATCAATTATTTTCTTTTCCTCACTAATGAATTGGTTTAATTTCCATTTTTCATTAAAGCTACCATTTTTATTCTTCTGTTGTGATACATCACTATTTCCAGTATCAAATGTTTTTATAAAAATACACTTGCCCTCTTGACCGTATAACTCCACCTGTCCACCAAATCCTTTAATATTTGCATTCGTCCATTTTACAGGTATATGTGTTTTTATTGCATAAGAAGCAAAAAAAGGATTGTTATCAGAAGTTAGCTTGACATAAAACTTTTCATCTGCATCCTGCATCAATTGTATTTGCTCATCTATTTTTTCTCTAATTGGTTTATTCAATTCCCGCAACTTGACTTTTACAGCTTTATCCCGTTGTTGTATGAAATCCTTCAAATTGGATATTTCGGTCAGCCGCCATGTTCCATCTTCTAATTCTCTCATCTTAATTTTAAGAATGAAATCTTGAGATAACTGTTTATCGTGCATTTTAACACTAACTACAGCAATCTTACCGTCCTTCTGTGTGTTCTCCACGCCAGCATATTCCATAGCACTAGCGCCTGTTCTCTCAGTAGCATTTTGAGCTACTTGTTTGCCATTAGGGCCTTGATTATTTTTGTTTTGTTCTTGCGGTTCTTTATCATTTTTTTCAAAATCACCAGTCTCCACATATTTTTTAACTTGATCGGTAAAAGCTGGAACTGCAACATTTTTTACTAGAGTTACCATTCCCATAACAAATGGATTATTTATATCTTCTTCAGACATACTAGAAGCTACTAAATCATCAACAGCTCTAGAACTTAAATTTTGAATATCAACATGTTTTTCAAATTTGACAAGGTCGTGGGTTGCAACAGCTTCCTTAATCAAACCTAAAGAATATCTTGGTGTTTTGACCCAATAGCCAAAATAGAACGCTACTATAGCTATTACTGAAACTACAATCACCCCAACAATTAGCTTCTTCTTATCCTTCTTCTCCACGTCAATCGGTTCAACCTTTTTTCCCTCTAGATTTTCCGACATTTTAGCATCATCCCCCTATTGTCATCAATAAACTTCTGCATACAATTGTATAGCTAAAAATCGGCATCTGCAAGACTATACTGACCGTTAAAAGTGGCAACAAGCTTAAATATTTCCACTATAAAATTCTTTTCCTAACTTGTAATCGTTGCAAAAACTTCATGTCCTTGTAATTTTCTAAACATACATTAACCCTACGTGGCATACTGTAAAAATTAAAAAGCATAAAAATAACCCCTTCTGAAAAACTTCAGAAGGGGCACTTGTCGTGTTGGAATTATGTTTAAAATAAAATTTCTTCATGGGGCTCAATTAGACCAGCAAAACAAGAAATAAATTGATATTTATCTGCCCAAAGAATTTTTCTGTATATCATCATTGGCTAGTCGTTTGGAAAATTTAAAATGAAAGTTATGCATACCTTCTCTTACATAAAAGCGATGCGTATCCTTGCGCAATTGGTTGCAAGCCACTTCGATTTGTGCGCAGCCGTTATCAGCTGCAATCCGGCAGCTTTGAGCCAACATTTCTTTTCCGATGCCCATATTTCTGCATGTAGTGTTAATTGCAAATTCAAGGATTTCAGCTATCCGTTCTGTATGGTGCAGTTGTTCCTCAAAGCGCATGTTCAAGGTGCCAATCACCATACCATCCTGTTCAAAGACAAGGCAATAATAATGACAGTCACTTATCTGATAATGATAGATATTCTCAAAACGGTCATATGGTAGTTCCTTCTTCTCCATATCGCAGATTAAAGAATAGATGGCTTTGCAATCAGCTAAAGTACTTTTTCTACATTTCATATAATAACCTCTTTAGTTTCCTGTTTCCTGAGTGATGTGATTACTTTTCAGTTTGTAGTGCCACAATATCTTCATATGAACAAGACATGCTTTCATTATAATCGAAAAGTATGAAAAAGCAAGCATCTGCCATATAGATGAATTTAGAGATCAGGGAATCAATATCCACATCAGTTGGGGCGGCCGCTGTGTATGATTTATGGTTGGAAGGATATTCTTTTCTATACTGAGTGAACATATTAGGGAGTTATCCTAATATGTGACAAATAGCCAAAAAAAACAGCCCCTTCCGAAAACCTCGGAAGGGGCACTGGTTGTGTTGGTGCGGGTGACAGGAGTTGAACCTGCACGTCGTAAAACGCTAGATCCTAAGTCTAGTGCGTCTGCCAGTTCCGCCACACCCGCAAGGATAATATTAATTTAAAGAAAAAAATTGGTGATCCACCCGAGATTCGAACTCGGGACACCCTGATTAAAAGTCAGGTGCTCTACCAACTGAGCTAGTGAATCATTGGCTGGGGCGGCTGGATTCGAACCAACGCATGCGGGAGTCAAAGTCCCGTGCCTTACCGGCTTGGCTACGCCCCAAGAAAACTATTTGAAACTATGAAATTATGGGGTGGCTGAAGGGGATCGAACCCTCGAGTAACGGAGCCACAATCCGCCGTGTTAACCGCTTCACCACAGCCACCATGTAACCAAACATAATCGCTTGGCGACGTGAAATATTGTAACATGGCCAGCAATTATGTGTCAACCATTTTTGTAACTTTTTTACCATAAAAACAAAAAAATTACTTGGAAACCGCAATAACCTCTATTTCTATTTTTACACCTTTGGGTAAAGCAGCTACTTGGACGCAAGAACGTGCAGGAGCTTGTTCTTGAAAATATGAGCCATAGACACCGTTAACGGCAGCAAAATCAGCTAAATCTGTAAGAAATACGGTGGTTTTAACTACATTAGCATAGTTTAGTCCCCCAGCTAGTAAAATTTCTCCTATATTGTCTAAAACCAACTTTGTTTGTTCTTCGATGGTTCCTTGTAATACTTCTCCTGTTGCCGCAATCAAGGGTATTTGCCCTGATACAAACAATAATCCCTGAGCCCCTATGGCTTGAGAATAAGGCCCAATGGCTTGTGGTGCTTTTACTGTTTTTATTTCTGTCTTCATGTAATCGCCTCTTTTTATTTTACTTTGAAAAGCCTTGCAAAACATCTCAAATAGAAAATTTACTTGCTAAAATATTTTTTTGCCCATGCTATTGCCGTAGGTGTATGAGCTAGCCCGCCATCTGCTGTCTCCCTAAAAGCACAGGGCATCTTATCCCCTACTTCTTTCATAGCGTCAATTGCTTCATCGGCGGGTATAAAGCTTTTAATTCCTGCCAAGGCCATTTCTGCCGCCAAAAGGGCTTGCATAGCACTGCCTCCGTTACGTTTGATGCAGGGCACTTCCACCAATCCTGCTACAGGGTCACACACCAATCCTAGCATGTTTTTTAAGACAATGGCAACTGCATGTCCAACTTGCTCCGGTGTACCGCCCAACATGCTTACAGCGGCTCCTGCTGCCATAGCTCCTGCGCTGCCACATTCTGCCTGACAACCACCCATAGCTCCTGATAAAGAGGCACGACTGGCAATTACCATTCCTATATTACCGGCAACAATTAACCCTTTTTGCAAATCAATATCACTAAGATTGCGATGTTTCTTTAGTGAGAAAAGGACTCCCGGCAATACTCCGCTAGCGCCTGCTGTAGGTGCAGCCACTATTCGTCCCATAGCAGCATTGGCTTCGGATACCGCCAAAGCATAAACCAAGGCATCTTGAGCCACAGGGCCTAAAAGACTTTGATATTTGGGCTGTGCCATAGCTTCCGCTAGAGCCTTAGCACTTCCCCCTGTTAAGCCGCTACGTGATTTTACTCCTGTTAAACCAAAGGCAATGGACTCTTGCATGACCTGAAGCATTTCCTGCATTTTGGCTTCCAAGGCAATAGGTGCCGTGTCCATTTCTTTGGCATTATCGGCAAGCATAACTTCATAAAGAGCCTTGTTTTCTTTTTGTGCCAGCTCAATGTATTTTTCTAAAGATAATTTATCATTTGCCATCGTTATCCTCACAACACCTTATTTATAAATCGTACAGATTCAACATTTTTAGTTTCTTTTAATGCTTTTATTGCTTCTTCAGGAACAGTTTGGTCACATTCAATGATCATGGTAGCAGAACCGCCTTTATTAGTGCGAAATACGCGCATACCGGCGATATTTATCTTATACTCTGATAGTTTACCACTAACTAAAGCAATCACTCCTGGGCGATCTTTGTGCACGATTAGCACCCCTGGCAATGCTCCATTTAGTTCCACAGGAAAGTCGTCTATTTCTGTAACCCGAACCTGTCCACCCCCAATAGAAGAACCTGTAACAGTACAAGTTTTACCGGAAGCTCCTTCTAAGTGAAAACGCACTGTATTAGGATGTGTTAGTTCCCCTAGATCAATAGTAGAAAAATTATACTGTATGCCTTTTTGCTCTGCATAAATATCTGCTTCCGGAATTCTGGCGTCGTCCGGCATCCAGCCCATCAGTCCTGCTAATAGTGCCATATCGGTACCATGTCCGCGATAAGTTCTGGCAAAGGAACCGTGCAAAGCAATATCTGCCTTGACAGGTTGTTCGCCTAAAATAGAAACCGCTAATAAGCCCAACCGCACTGCACCTGCAGTATGGGAACTAGAAGGCCCAATCATGACCGGACCTATAACATCTAATAAATTCATTTTCTCACCTCTTAATTAGCAAAAATGCCCCTACAACATTATCATAGCCGACAACATTGTACAGGCATATATTTGCATTAAATTCCCGGAAGGGACCGATGTGCAAGACCTACGCATAATTCATTTAGATTTAGCACCCCAACGGCCATAAATACTGCGACGCAAATATGCTCACCATTGCGGGCAATGCCTATTTTCCCGCCTACGTTAAAACCTATGGCTTTTAGTTTGATCTGCTCTAAAGCGTCTTGTGTTGCACCGGCAACTGCACCGGCTCCTAAATGGTTATCCGCTACCAAGTTTTGTCTCTCAGCAGCAACTACTGCTCTTTCAACAATTTTTACGATAGACTGGATGAATTCTCCACCAAAATCTACCGCTGTAGAATGAATGTCTTTGGCAGCTAGTTCTTCTTTTACCCGTTGTTCTTCCTCGCGGCTTTCGGTAATAGCTATTTTCAATGCCGCCCTGCCTACTTCCAAACTACTATGCTTCTTTTCCATTTTAATCTTCCTCTTCTAATTTCGGTACTTTAATCGGTGTAGGATCGACCACATAAACTATCAAGAAAGTAATTACACAAATAACCCATTCGAAATAAATAACGTCCTGGAATACATGTAATGCCGGTAGATATGCCCACGCTACTATACCGATAAGGCCAACTACAGTAGTATAAAAAGCGGCATTCTTTTTGCACAGACTAGGAGCAAATACAGTGAACAGAAAGATAACCGTTAGTGGTGCCGTCATAGACAATCCTGCTAACATAGTTTTTAAAATTCCTACAGCATTAAAGGCCAGCCATAAAGTTAATATACCACAACCCAAAACAGTAAGACGATTAACCAACATAAATTGCTTATCACTCACACTAGGATGTAAAAATCTCTTATAAATATCTTGCGCAAACAAAGTCCCTGCTGCCAGCAGTATTGTGCAAGCCGTAGAAACATCCGCTGCCCACATAGCCGCTAGTGTCACACCGGAAGCCCAAGGATTTAAGCTCATAACAACCTTTGGCAACGCCATGGTTGCTGAAATATCAGGGAAAGACACTCTGGCAACAATACCCAAGAGAGCACATAAAAACCCTATAGGGAAAATCAAAGCCGCGCCATAAAGGAAGCCTCTTTTTGCTGTTTTAGCGTCTTTCGCTCCACAGGCGATTTGCACAGGTCCTTGAGCCGTAATGGCCTGAGTAATCATAACTACAAAAAAAGCAAGAATAGCCGAAAGCGACATACCCGCTACCGGGCTAAGCATATTCTGTGCTTGAGGAAGTGCTGCCTGTAAGGCATTTAACCCGCCAACACTGCTAACGGAAGCATAAGCTGAATACAATACTCCTACATAAATCAAAAATACGCTAACAATATTTGATAGGCCTGAGGACCATAAGCCCCCAATTAAAGTAATACCTATAAATACCACAGCACTAGTAAGCATTCCACCTTTAAAGGAGAATACTTCCGGCAGCAATGCTGACAAAATAGCTCCACCTGCCAAATACTGTAAAGAGGTAATAACTAACATAATAATAACTAACCCTAAGGCACTGATTAAACGGCCCTTAGTATCATAGTAACGTTCAAATAATTCAGGAATCGTAGTAGCTTTTAAAGCTCTGTATTTCCCGGCAGCCACAAGTCCCATAACAATTGCTCCTGCCGACCAAGCTGCATTATACCAGCCTGCCGCCATCCCTATGTTATAAGCTTTTTCTGCTACACCTACAGTAGAAGCAGCTCCTACGGCTAAGCCTGTAATATTAACTGCGATAAGTAAAGAAGACAATTTGCGTCCTGCGAACAAATACTCCGTAGACCCCTTATCCGCCTTTTTCTTTGCCCAAAAACTAATACCAAACAATAATACAATGTACGCGCAAACAATAAATAACTGAATTGACACCTTCCACACTACCCTTCTACAAAAATAAATTGGGAATTCCTAACGCCATACTACCTTCCTACATTACTGCCTACAAAATTTACCTCTTCATTATAACAACAAAACACCATAAAAAAAAGAAGATTATTCTGTATACTTGCTATTTATATGAAAATTACGTTAAAATAGTCATATTGATAGGAATTTTACAACTTTTTGTCGAATAATACATACATTCCGAAGTATATATTTGCGTAACTGCCGTTCATGTATAAACACTACGCAAAATGAATAAATCCCCCTAAAGAAAGGAGGCGCACACTATGTACAGAATCTTCAAAAGCACAACAACCGGTATTGCTGAATTAGAACTAGAAGAACTAGAAAAGGGTATTTGGATTGATATAGTTAGCCCCTCTTCCGAAGAACTAAAAGAAATAGCTGCCAAAACCGGCATACAAATGGACTTTCTCTCTGCAGCTTTGGATGATGAGGAAAAATCCCGTATTGAAATTGAACAAGATCAGATGCTGGTTTTGATAGATATTCCTTTACTTCGCAGTAACAATGACTATGATACGATACCCCTAGGCATTATAATTACCGCCAATTATGTGGTTACCGTTTGTTTGGAAGTTAATGCTGTTTTGGCTGATTTTTCAGCACCCAACCATAAGCTTTTTAGCACTTACAAAAAAACACGTTTCTTATTCCAAATACTCTACAAATCTGCTACCCTATACCTGAAATATATCCGCAATATTAATCGTCGTACAGACGAATTAGAGCAGCATCTACGTAAATCTATGGAGAATGCTGAGCTTTTCAATCTGCTTGATGTACAGAAGTCCTTAACGTATTTCTCTGCGTCTTTGCGCAGCAATTATATTGTAACAGAAAAGCTTTTGCGTCTGCGCTCCACCAGCCAATTAAAGCCTCTCCTTAAGATTTATGAAGAAGATGAGGATTTGTTGGAAGACGTTATAATTGAGTACAAACAGGCTATCGAAATGGTTGAGATGTACAGTCACATTTTAAATAGCATGATGGAAGTATTCGCATCAATCATTAATAACAATATGAACTTAGTAATGAAATTTTTAGCCGGCGTAACAATTCTCTTGGCTATTCCGACTGTATTATCCGGTCTTTGGGGCATGAACGTACCGGTTCCTTTTAGTAATGACCCTAACGCTTTCTATATGGTTAGTGCCATTGCTATGACTATTGCCGGTAGCTTTGCCTATTTTTTATGGAAGAAAAATATGTTCTAACGAAATAAGGAGCGAAATATGTCATTAATTATAGCCGAACAATTAAAAGCCGGCATTATTTTGGGTGATAATGAAAATGGTGAATATGTTTATATGCCAGGTAGTGAAATCGGGGTAGAAAACCCTATGTGTATCTTTGAAAAAGGTAGGGAAAAAGAAGATCTGCATATAGATGATGCTGTGGAACTGGCCAAACGTCTTAGCCTAATACCGGTTAAGCATCCCAAGTATGGAAAAAAGTCATATTAAACAACTAAAGCAGAGTGTCTCATGTAAAAATGAGGCACTCTGCTTTTATTTCATACCCATTAAGATTTATGAGGAAGTGGTGAAAAAATATTTACAGACTCAAAACGGAGTGTCATCACCAATATAAGCTGCAATTCCTTCATCTAGATACATTTTCTGCAACTCTATCATCCTTTCTTGCGTCATACCGCCTTTATCTGCATATTCATAGGTCTTACCTAATTGTTCCCACTTAGTTTGACCATATCTATGGAATTTTAAAAGATTAATTTCGAACAAACCATTTTTTTTCATAAAAGCAATAGTTTTTTTAGCATTTTCATCACTATCATTATAATCATGTATAGTCGGTTGTCTAAGGACTAATCTACCGTGCCAATCTGACTTCACTACCTCTTCAATATTACGCAAGATTAATTTGTTAGAAACTCCTGTTCCCTCTTTGTGCATTTCATCATCCATGTTTTTAATATCTATAAACGCAAAATTAATATACTTAAAAATCTCTAAGAAATGCTCTGTAGGGGTATAGGCACAAGTTTCAATTGCCGTATGAACAAGTCCAACCTTACATTTTTTAAGTATTGCCAGCAAAAAATCATAATGCATAGTACATTCTCCACCGGTAAAAGTTACGCCACCCTCAACTCCCCAACTTTGAGCATCTCTAAGTAAAATTTTATAAAGTTCAGCAACAGTGTATTCTTTTCCGCAAACTTTGAAAACATTGTTTGGACAAATAGTAGAACATTCAAATGTAGTACATGTAATACATTTTCCCCAATCTACAGACGGTTTACCCTTTTCATCATAACTTATTGAATCATAAGGGCAAATACCCTTACAAACATTACAACCATCTTCATATTTACAAACACCTTCCGCAAACATAAGATGCTTTCTACTACCAAAACCTTCTGGATTAGCACACCATTTACAGTGCAATGGACAGCCAACAAAAAATACATTTGTTCTACTACCAGGTCCATCATGCACTGAAAAAGGTTGAATATCAAACAATAAAGTTTTTAACTCTTCCATCACCTTTCCCCCTTTTAATTTAGATGAAAACGAGGCGAGAGCTTTAAATTTGCTCTCGCCTAATTTTAAAGCATAAATAATAACCTTTAATAGCAATTATTATTATTTTCCCTCTTCATAACCTTCACAACCTTGCGCTCCACAAGTCGAGTAAGCCCAATCTTCCTTTGCTAAACCTTGGCAAGTTCCCACACCATAATTATCTGGTTTTTTAAAGTTTTTACAATTGCCACAAGCTGGCATTGGTACAAATTTAGGGCAGGCAAAACTTCCTTCACCATCCATTGGCACATATTCTTTGGTTAGAGCACACATTCCTTTATCAACATCGATATGAATATAATTTTTACACTCTACATGTTTAAATTGTTGCATTACTAACTCCTCCTTTTATATACAACCAAATCAACTACCTCTTACATTATTAGCAATTTTCGTATTCTGTTCTGTAGATAACTTCATCTTGGATTGATTTACCGATTTCACACCAATATTGTGTAAATCCAGCAACACGAACCATAAGATCACGATATTGAGTAGGTTCTTTTTGTGCTTTTCTTAAAGTATCTGAATCTACTACATTGAATTGAACGTGGAACCCGCCTCTACGCATATAGCTACGAATTAATTCTAAAAGGTTCTTAGTTCCTTGATAGCCTTTAACTGCATTTGGCGACAATTTTAAATTCAATTGTGAATTTTGATTAATGGAATGATCCCATTTAGTAGCAGAATTCATAAGTGCATAAATGCCTTCTTCATCAGTACCTGCTGCAGCTGAAACGGTAGCATCAGCAAATGTTAATCCTGCTAAACGACCATCCGGAGTTGCCAGTGTAATCATGCCTTGTGGGCCATGTGTTGATACGGAAATTTGGCAAAGATACAAAGGTTTTCCATAAAAAGATGTCAATTCACTAACCATTTTAGGGAAATAGTCTTGGAAATCTACATAAATATTATCTGCATAGTCATCGTCATTACCATATTTAGGAGCATTTACGCAATCTGCATAAATCTTTGCATATTTGGCTGTTTCATCAGTTGAAATTTTAGTATCAAGTGAGAATACCTGGGTTTCCCAAGCCGTCTTATACCCGAAATTATGAATCATAGCATCAGTCATTTCTTCTAAGCTATATTTCTTATCATCAAATACATTTTTCTTTAAGGAAGCTAAACTATTAACCAAGTTGACTTGCCCAGTTGTTTCGTAATTGATAGTAGCGGTATACAAGCAACCACCCTTACCAATATCAAGACCGGCTTCAAAGCAATTAGCTTTTAATAAAGAGTGCACAACAGGCATGTTGTATTTTCTCCAAATATCCATTTGAATATTATTAGCTTTGTTAACTGCTATACCAATAGCCCTCATATAAGTTTTAAATTGGTTCAATACATCCTCATAAGTTTTTAGTTTCTTGTTGTGAGCAGGTAAAATTTGTCTCTTCATCCTATGATCATAACCATTTGTCAAAGTAAGTTCTAAGACTTTTGGTAATGCTATAAAATGAACGCCTGTACTTGCAGTAGGCCCGGCACCGCCCGGAATCCACGTCACCTTACCATCATAATGAAGTGGTTGGAAACTACCAGGTGAAGACTCTAAGCAACCGCCCAAGCACCAAGCACGAGCCTTAACAACATCCATACCTTCGTCTGCATAGTTACGTAGCATAAAGTTCATACCGCATTGATTGCTCATCCAAGCAGGATAACCATAGCCAAGTTTAGCGCACAGTGCACACTTCATTACAAAATCTTCCTGTAATTTTTCATCATAAAGAACACTAAGTGTTGGTTCAGGAGTTTTAGCTCTCATGCCAGCTTCAACGATCAAGTACTCTAAAGGTGTTACTGCAGATAAACCATCTTTGTTTAAACCACCGAGTGATAAATTATTAAATGTGTTACCGGATAGCACACCGCCTGTTACACCAGCAGATGCGAATATTTCAAGAGCAGTAATTTTAATTCTATAAAGCTCTAATAATTCAAGCACTTCATCTTCAGTAGTTACACCTTCACGCATATCTTTTTCAAAATAAGGTTGTAATACTTGTCCAATACGTCCAATCGACATACCACTCATTGGATCTTCATTAACTACGCCAAAATGGCAACATAGAGTTAATTGTAAAGCCTCTCGGAAATTAGCTGGTCTTTTATGAGCAATATTGTTCATAACTTTTACAATTTCCAAATACTCTGCTTTTTGTTTAGGTTCAGTTTCAATGGTTGCTAAGTAAGCTGCACGATCTGCATAGTTTTCACACCATTTGCTCATGCCTTTACATATTTCTTTCATAGCTACATAGTAGAAACCATGATCCATGCCATAAACACCATCGGTACCGGCTTCGCCCATTGTTTCTGCGATCTTTTCGTCGCAAATTTTAATTAGTCCATCAAACCCATATTCTAATGGTAGATAGTAATTAATAATTTCACGCCCCTGGGGAATGGTATAAGAATCCAACATACAAATTACAGAATCCATTACTTTTTGGAATAAATCATAGTCAGGCATCAATTTAGCGTACTTATAACTCAATTCCTCAACTGAAATTCCATCCCAGTCTTTAGAAATTTTAACCAAAATAGGAATATCTTCTTTACGACAACCAAACTTTTTAGCTATCGAAATTACATTACCATAACTTTGACAAACATTACCACCACCAGCGCCAACTTGGCTTACCATATCGGCTTCACATTCTGCAGGAGCATCTACTTGAGCCATCAAGTTTTCAGCAACTTTATTGAAGAAACTAGCTGTTACCCAAGGATAAGGAAATGCCCCACGGAAGTTTTTAGTTTTTTGCATTACTAATTTTTCATGAGGAAGAATTGTTGGAGTACCATGACTAAGAGCTGCTGCCATAGCTTTAGCTCTTCTTACTACAAGAACATCACCATCATTTTCCCACCATACTCTGTTATACCAATAGGGATCTTCCATATCAATACTAATTTTAACGTCCCAATAAATATCCATGATTTTAGTAAAACTATCATGAGGCGCCGGAACATCTTTTTTATCGAAGGTTTCTACCTCGTGCATCGCTATGCCACGTTGTTTTAAAATCTCTTGCATTTTTTCTTCATTAGTTGTTTTCATGCTAATATTTCCTCCTTTAATTTTTTCTAAAATAGTTTTAATTAAACATTTATCCTCGTTTGCCCTCCCCCTTAATAATCCTTCTACTCATTATTTTATTTCATGATATTACTATACTGCATTGAAAACTTAGATTCTTCTACCCAAAGAACGAAGTGAAAACTAAATATTTCATGACAACTAATCCCTTAGTCGTAGTTCAACTAAATTTGTCTCTTTTCCACCTCAGCTAGTGAAACTTTACCCAAACTCGCATATAAATTATTGTATCTAGCCTCACTTAAGTTAACTTTTTTTTCTAGTGCCCCTCTAACATCTTCATAATAACTATGAAGAGCAGGTAGTGACCAAGTATGTAAATCACAATTCAAATAATGCTTAAATTCCTCTATTCCATTGGGATTCCCGGAAATTGTTTTTGGATATTTAGTCCTTACAGCTTCTTGCCATTTAGACTCTTGCTCAACAATAGCTTTAATTTCATTTTCGTTTTCCGAAAAATCCGGAATTTTAAGTTGTCCACCCATCATCGCATATTTTTCAGTCATCACATTACGACCACTTTGTGAAGCAATAATCCAATCATTTAAAAGTAGTGCGAGTGTATCATCGGAAAATACAGAATAAGTCATCCAACGCATTCTTTTAAAAGTAGGTAACGTTTTTTCATCTAATGGTTCGTCAGTATTCATTTGTTTAGCCATTGTAATTTCAATTTCAACAATAGTATCTAAAACATTATCACGAGGTTTTTTTACCACATTAATCTTCTTTTCATCTAAAACTATTTTCTCTAAATTATCTTCCCTGTTAATTTTCATTTTTTAATAACACCTCTTTTCTTAGCTATTGCTTCTACTGCTTCTAGATTTTCAAATCCCATGCCTTGATACAAAATCAAATACCGTTGCTCCACAAGATTAATACCATGATGATAGGCTAAGGCGATATCTCTTTGATATAAAGTCAAGGTATGTTTAGAATAGGTCTCCAATTCACCTGCCGCATAGTTTGCAAAGTTTTCATCAAATCGCACGGTTAGTGGATATTTTTTATGCAGACTTTGCATCCATTCTGTTTCCATGCTTATAATGTCATCAATAGCTTCGTTTCTTTGTAGGTGTGGAATTAAATTGTCCATACGGGCATATTTCTCTGTTATCATATTCCTGCCTACGGCTGCTGCTATTACTAAATCTTGAAAATATGATTTCAAAGTATCCATACTTAGAACGGAATGACTCATATGCCTCATAACATAAAAGGTTTTAAGCATATGTTGGCACTCTGCCGGTTCTACAGAACGCACAGCTACAAACATCTTTTCCTCTAGCTTTATTATTTTAGCTATTATTTTTTCTTTTTCATCTGTCAAATTTTGCACGTCATAACCACCCAACCTAGCTCTGCTCTTGTTTAATAATCTCATAAGAAATCTTCTTTGCTATTAATTCAGAGGCTAATGCTGTAGGATGAATGCCATCACTTCCTATAGCTTTTTCCTCCTGCAAATGAGTAATTAACTTATTTAGACCGATTAGCGTAACTGCCTCATAGGTGTTGCCAATAGCATAAAGCCTGTTATTATACTGCTCAATCCGTTTTGCTACCTGCTGATATCTCTCCATAAGTTCAGCAGAAATAGGCGGTATATTTAATAGCAGAACCTTACTTTTCTTTACTAGGCTAAATTGCACGAATCTGCGAATATTGCTAGCAAAGTCATCCTCACTAACCCAAGGATCTTTCCCTATTAACTCAGAATACAACGGTAAAACATTGCGCCCCTCACTAGGCCATAAATCAACAAGTCCAAGCTGCAACACTATATAGTCAGGTTTTAGAAACATAATCTCGCTTGCCTCGCCTCTCAAAAGACTGTGACTTACATTGGCGTGCCTACAATGATTTAACAACAAAACATCTTCCTGCATCACTAAACGTAAATACTGTCGAAGTTTTTCAGGATAGCATTCTTCATAGTAAAGTTCTACCAGTTCAGAATTTTTAGCAAATCTAGGCAAACCATAACTATCGCCTACTATTAAGACTTTCATAATGTCGCCGCCACCATAGCATCCTCCGATTAATTTGTTTGTGCCAAAGAATCTGTTGCTAATTTAGCTTTAGCCTTTTCCGGTAATGCAACAGATCTAGGCATAGTTAAGGAAGCAACTAATGCTACTACGAAAGCTCCCATTGCAAATTCAATAGAAGCAACAAAGTTTCCCGTTGTGTCCGCAAGATAGCCCCCCATATAACTTCCTAACGCTGGTCCTATGCCCATGATAATCCATGTTGACAATCCCCATATTTTACCAAGACTTACACGCCCATAAATAGCTCCTGCATAACCGACTATACCACCAGGTTCAATTGCCCAGTAAATAGCAAACAGTACACAAACAAGACCACCTAAAATAAGTGAGTCTTTGCCCATCATTAATAACAAAATGCAGGCCACTATACCAACCGATGGAGCAAAAATCAACATAGCCTTACGGCCTTTAACTTCATTTTTGTAATGTACAACAGCTTTGTCGGCAATTATACCCAAAATAGGCATTGTAAAAATACCTGCAACACCAATAATAACGTACAAATTGGTTGCTAAATCCAGAGGCATTTTTAAATCATAAGTCCAGTAGCGTACAATTTGCGTCCAAATTAAAAATTCACCACATACACAACCCATAAAAGCAATAATAGAAGCCCAAATCGGATATGTTCCAAAAGCCTCTTTTATAGACCATACATATTCTTTAGAAACTTCTTCCCCAGCCTTTTTAGCCACGGAGCCAAAAGGAATCATGCCATATTGTTCAGGATTTTTCTTCGCTAAGAATGTTGCTATTAGCAAAAGAGCTAAAAAGATCCAAGATAAATACGTCATGGCAGGTCGCCATTGGGAAGCACTTTGCACTAGCATTGGTTTTACCCCTAAGCTCAAAAGCACCTGTGCCATTGGTGCACCGGCAAAGGCAATACCCCACATTTTCGCATATTGATTACCAACAAACCATTTGCGTACAGAAATTGTAGACGATACCCATAACATACCGGTACCAATGCCTGCAAACACCGAATAGACAATATAAAAATCCATTAAACTATCTACACGGGCTGTGCAGAAAAAGCCTAGCATACAAAAAATTGCAGCAATAAAATAAACAGGCTTTGTACCCCATTTATCCAATATCATTCCACTAAAAAATGCCGTAGTAGCATAAACAGTCATCATAATAGAGTAGCCTAAAGAAGTTTCAGCACCTGTCCAATTCATAGTTTGAGCCATAGGTCCAGAGAAAATGGCAAACGTTGCGCGATAGCCAAATAAGCAGAATACGGCTAGCCACGCTGAAGCAACAACACAATAAGCAGTTTTTTTTGCACTCATTAATCTCATCCTTTCTTTAATATAAAACTTTGAATTTTCTTCATGAGCCAGACGTTTTTTAACTAGCATCTCCTTTCGACTCTTGAGCTTCGGTTCATTCTACAATGCGAAAATTCTGATTACTTGCTTCCAACGCAGTATAAATTGCCTAAATTATTTTCAGCTTTTACGTCTTTCGACCCATAAAAAAAAACCATATCAGTATTTCTGATATGGTTTGCTTGTTATTAACATTGATTTTTCTATTTTAAACTTTCTACAAAATGTGCATCTGTAATTGTTTGCTCCAACCCAGCAAGAACCTCCTTAGAATAACTATGCGCTTTAGCTATTTCTTTTAGTCGCTTAAATGCTATATCAAGATTTTCTTTTTCTTCCCTTGCTAGCAAAGCGAATTTTTCCACTACAACCAATATATCAGCCTCTTGCTGCAATTTGAGAGAAGTTATTTTTTCTTTAATCTCTTCACTGACCTCTGTTGAATATTGTTCTACATATTTCATAAGTGGCACTGTAATTTCCGCCAATTTCAAATCAGCGATGATTTGAAAAATATCGTTTTCATCCTTTCTTATTCCTTTTATTGCTTCTTCTAAATCACGCATAACCGCTGTAGTCAAAATATGCTCTTTAACTTCTTCTGTAACATGTAAATAACGTAACAATCTATTATAGTAAACATATTTACCTGTTTTTGTATCTATATGGTATTTAGGTGCTAAAATATTAACCGCCGCTATAAAAGATTTCAGAACGTCTACTTTGTTCTCCATGGCTTCAAGCCACTTTTTTTTACGCAGCAAACTACCTAAAATCGCCCGTAATTCTTTGTAATTAACAGGTTTAATCAAAAAATTATCTGTTCCTAATTTAAAACCGTGAGCTCTGTTTTCCATATCCGGTAAAGCTGTAACCATGACAATTGGGATAAACCTAGTCATAGGATTATCTTTTAGTTCGCTACAAACCTCATATCCACTCATGCCCGGTAGCATTACATCTAGAATAATAGCGTCCGGCTTCTCCTTTTGAGCAATCTCAATGGCCTCACGTCCTTGATATGCCAAAATCGTAGAATAGCCCCACCCTTCCACAAAATCTTTAAATAGCTCTATATTTTTTTCGTTATCATCAATAATAAGTATTTTTGCCATGTTTTCCTCCAAATTATGCTTTGTTCTTATTTTTTAGGAGTTCTTGTTCTAAGGGGATAGTGAGCATGAACTCAGTGCCAACACCCAATTTGCTTTTTAGGCAAACTTCACCACCATGAAGTTCTACTAGTTTTTTTACCAACGGTAACCCTAAGCCAGTACCTTCGTATTGACGGCAATAGGAGCTATCAACTTGTTCGAATTCAATAAAAACCCTATCCAAGTCCTTTTCTGCAATTCCAATTCCCGTGTCTTTAACGATAGCCTCCATAACATCTTCTCGCTTGTAAATTTCCACTTTGACTTTACCGCCATCAGGCGTAAATTTTACAGCATTCGACAACAGGTTATAGAATATTTGTTTAATTTTTTGAATATCAGCCTGCACGTAAAAATCTTCAGGTATAAGAACTAGTGATATATCTAAATGCTTTTTGCCAATATAGCTGTTGACATTATTGACGACCTGTTGCACCACTTCACGCACATAAAACTTTTCTAGGTTTAAGGACATTTTCCCTGTAGCAATCTTTGAGATGTCTAAAATATCATTGATTAACTGCAATAGATGTTCGCCGCTGCTATAGATACTCTCTACATATTTACTTTGTTTTTCATTTAAGTTTCCCAAAATATTGTCACGCAAAATTTCAGAAGCACCCATAATTGCATTAAGAGGAGTTCTCAGCTCATGGCTAATATTTCCCATAAATTGAGATTTTGCTACGTCTACCTTGTGCAATTCTTCCACCGCACTTTGCAAATGCCGTGTCCGCTCTGTCACCGTCTTTTCTAACTTTTCATTCATTGTTAATAATTGTGCCGCCAAAGCCTTTTGTTTATTATGTTCTATATTTAATTGTTGCAAGGCTTCTTCTCTAGCCAGTTCTTTCATTTGCAGGTCATGAGAAATATCCTTAAAGGTTTCCAAGAGGATAATGCCTTCGTCTTTAGTAGCAAAATCTCTATAGTGCTCTCTATTTAAACTATTAGCGCCCAAAGCTTTTGCTTCATTAGTGGCTTTAACTATAGGTTCTGCCATCTTAGCAGCCAACCAATTTCCTGCTATAAGCATAAAAATCAGACACAGCAAAGTAACCGTAACTACTACCTTATTATTATCAGAAACAATTGCTAAAAACCGACTTTCAGGTATGCCTACACCAATCATAGCAACTTCTTCTCCTGAACAATTAGTAATTATTTGATCCAAAAAAATATGCTCTTCATTGCCTATTTTGACTTTGCCAAAATATTTATGCTCCCCCTCTTCATTTATTTCTTCTCCCTCCGGCGCTCTACTCCCTATATAGCGGCCACCACTTTCTGCGTTTATATTTGAAGTAATGCGTATACCATCAACAGAAATTGCTAAATAAGACTCCTTCACATAATCCGTATAATACCTAGGGAAATAATCATCATGATTAGCCACATCTCCAAGGATTATATTTCCTAGCACTGTTTCACCATCAGCTTTGCTGATGATAGGAACCACAGTAGTACCCATTAGTGCTTTGTCTAAATAGTCTTTCTCCTTTGTTCTTGGCATTTTTATTTCAACTATATATTGATTATATTCTGAAGAATTGGGCAAGAACAAGTTATCTAAGGTTAAGACCTCTTCAGAAAATATCGGTTCTTTATTTAATTGTGCCTTACTTAATAAGACGCCTAAGCGAGAATTTTCATCGTAGACCATATTTGGCGATAATTGAGCTAAAAGTTCGTTGTTTTTATCTACAATAACTGCATAGTCAGTATAAGGACAGTTCAATTTAATACTATCTAAGGCAGTGTCTAGACCTTTTGTATCACGCTTGAGTATCAAATCTTGAAAAGAAGGGCTTTGGGCTAAGACCATACCGGTTTGTCTTAATCCTTGTGCTCGACTAAACATAGAATTACGCGCAGTTTTCATCGCTATATTTAGATAAGTTTTTTCATTAAGAACTATCTGCTTATTAAAGGCAAAGTGTGACGCTAACAATAAAATACACATTGGTATAACTGTTAACAACACAACGAAAATCGCCAATTTTCTTCTAATACTCATAATTTTCTCCACCATCTTTGTTTATAAGCTGCCCATAATCGACGATAAGTTGCATTCTATCTTTGCTGTCTAGTTTTCCTAAAATATTACTTACATGTGTTTTAACTGTTTTTTCACTAATAAATAGTTTGTCGGCTATTTTTTTATTACTTAGACCAAGGCAAATTAATTTTGCTACCTCTGCTTCCCGCTTGCTCAATTTTTCATCAAGTATATTAGGTGCCATATTTGTTTCATCAGAATCCTCTAATACTTTTATAGCATTTTCTGCGTCTATATTTGACATGCCCATTATTTGTTCTAATAAATCTATAATAGTCATAAGTTTATGCTCACTAATAACAGGTATATTGTACTTTTTTCTCAGAGCATCAGAAATATCCTCTGTGCTATAGGCTACTCCGCCACCATAAGCAAAAGCTATCATTTGCTTATTAAAATATACGGGACACATAAAAAAGTTCAACCCCGAATAACAATTAAAAAGTGCCGCTTTTCCACTTTCCCTAACACTCTCTAAGGCCTGCTCTTGCTCCTGTTTACAACGTTTTTGTTGTTTCTGCATCATAGAATAGCAAAATAGCGAAGAACTTGCTTCTACCGTAATAGGTTTTCCTGCCAAATCAAAAAAGCCCAAACTAAACCCATGTACTCGTGTAAAATAGTCCTGAAAAGTTTGTACCTTTTCTTTACCTATAAAATTCAGCCAATCTTGGGTAGTAAAAATTTTTTCCATGTGCCACTCCTTCTACTGCGACTCACTTGCAATGATTTTGCCTTTTTCCGCACCGTCAACCAAAAATATACTAACCTTATTATAATGTCACTTCAATTTTATAAATAGGTGCTTTAGTATTGTTTTTGACTAATCTTTATTTATTTTACTCAGTCTTTAGACCTAGAAGCAAGCATCCATGCCGTCTATACTTGACTGAAATATTAGTTTTTTTCTTTTATTATAACATTTTTATCTCAACATTATAGTTGTACGTTAAATCAACAACAAAACACCTGCGAATACATTCAACGTATTCGCAGGTGTTTTGTTGTTACTTATTTATTTAACAATTACAACCGGACATTTTGCAAAACTGATAACCTTGTTACCAACACTGCCTAACAGTATCTCAGCAAATTGTCCCATACCACGGTTACCCATAACAATCATATCCGCCTTGATTGCTTCCGCTTGATCTACTATGGCTTTTGCGGGGTCATCGCCTATAATCTGGCGATACTCAACCACCAAGTCTTTATTCCTAGCCAGCTTCTTCTTGGCATTCATTAAAACTCTGTCTTTGCTAAAGTCAGTTATTAAATCGCCTGCTTTACTTTTGGTTTTAGGTGGAATTTGTGTGGTTACTAATTCTGAAATAGTTGAAACATATTCTTTAGCCGCCTCAGAAAAAGCGTAAGGTAAAGAAACAGTCGAAACAACAATCTTACCTCCACAATCCTTACTTAAACCAACAGCATACTTTAAAGCATTAAACCCCTTTTCTGATCCATCCACCGGTACTAAAATTGTCTTTAACACAACTACATCCCCTTTCAAACATAGAACGTGTTACTTCACAATAATCACAGGACAGTCAACTTCTTGATAAACCTTAGCGCTCACGCTTCCGATAAAGAATCCGGCAACAGCACCCATGCCTCTATTACCCATAACAACCATATCAATTTCACGCTGAATAACCACTTCGGAAATTTTTTCGGCCGGGTCAATACTAACAGTTTTTAAAAACACTACTTTGCTATAACCCGCTGCCTCAGTTATACTTTTAGCTTTATCTAATACACTTGGCTCTTTTGGAGCATTGGCCATTTCTTCAGCTTCTAGTTCATTTTTAGGTTGGCGTTGAGGAAGTTTTGTGTAGTCGTAAGGTACTTCAACATTGACTACTATAAGCTCACTATCAAACTTTTCACCAATGACCATAGCTAAATTCAAAGCATTAAAAGCAGTATCCGAACCATCAACAGGAACCAAAATCTTCTTTAACATAAAAAACACCTCCCATAATAACTATAAAGTAGAATTCTCCACTTTTGGCCATTAGCGGTTTTTATATGTCATTGTAATGGCCTATATCAGACCCAGTAAAAAGGCCTAATTATTTAACAATTAGAACCGGAATTGTAGCATACTGAGAAACTTTGGAACTAACGCTGCCCAAGAAAAATTCGGCAATACCACTTAATCCGCGGCTGCCTATAACAATTGAATCACTGCCATTTTTTTTAGCCAAAGCTATTATACGTTCAGAAGGATGCCCAACTTCTAGTACGAAATCAAGTTTTCCCTTAAAGCCAGCAGTTTTTTCTTTTGCCATGGACAACACTTTGTCCCCGATTTTTTCTAGCTCAGTATTTCCTTGAGTAATAGTTGCTTGATCCAATGGAACAGCCAAAAGGGCTGCATTGTTGTATGGTTGTATAACGTTAACGATATTTAATTCACCATCAAATTTTTCTGCTAAAACTATAGCTTCCTCTAATGCTCTCCATGAGGTTTCTGAACCATCGATGGGTACCAAAATCTTTTTAAACATAAAACCACCTCCAAATTTTTCTTTTATGAAATCAAGGTAATGCGTAATTTGCATGTTACCTTCTATACTGTATATATTCTTTATAAAAGCAAGTACTCCTGCTAATTTGTTCTTTTTTTCTTATTTTTTCTTGCAGCATATTTCATAGCTTTAGCGCTGGTTTTTTTAGCCTTGCCGGCTAACTCCATTGGTGTAGGATCATCTTTGCTCCAATTACCACCTTTTACAAAGCGATAATACAAGAGCATTATGGCAATAGCTGCCATGGGGACACCACCAACATAATATCTATATTCAATAGGTCTAGTAATTGTCAATAAATCCCAACCAATTATAGCTATAGGGATAAAGAAAATTTGTGCATAACGAGAAAGCTTTCCGTTCGCCCCAAACAACCACAAAATAAGTGCATAGGCTACAAAAGCCATGGCAAAAGAAACAACTGACATATAAATCAAAAATATAAAAAATTCCATCTTCAACCTCACTCGTTAAATTTTTTGTTTTCGTCTCCTAAAGGGTCATCCTTCTTTGGATTGTTTTTAAATACATCAATATTTTTTTTGACTTCGCTAACAGCATCATCATAAATCGTCTTAAAGGCACTCATGTCCTTAGGTTTACCTGTTTTAAGCCACTGTGTAACAACCCTGCCCAAACCATATGTAGTACCCATAGCAATTGGTATTTGTAATGGTGCAAAAGGGAGCAAAGTCGCAGCGGTTTGACCAACATATGTGGCCCCCAATGAACTTAAAAGGCTAACTGCCGCTGACTCACTAATTTTTTCTTCGTAAACTTTCCCTAATTTGCAAATAAGATAAATTTGATTGGCCATGAGGGCCATTGTCCCTAACAAGGGAGCAACGACTATGACACCTGCTCTTGCAGTTGCCCATTTGCAAAGAGAAGCAGCTTCTTCTTCACGCATTTTGTCATCAATAACAGTTATCTTGGTTTGCTCTTGCATTACAATCCTTCTCTTTCCACAATAGTATCCAAAATTTCAGCAGCCTTGAAAATGATTGGGTTGCATTTCACTTCATCGTTTCTATAGGTTGCTTTTAAATTCTTGCAATCAGAGAATCCAAGCTCTTTTTGAAAAGCGCTTATAAATTCTCCTTCCAGCTCTTTTATGCGTGTGCTTTCGTGGGAATTTTGTTTGACATACAAATGACTAAGCACCATAATAGCACCTGTTAATGCACCACAAACACTTTCCACGCCCATGCCGCCGCCAAAACCGGCAGACAATTTCAAGCTCTCCGGGGCTAATTTTAGATCATAAGCCCAATTAGCTCCATAAACGATTTTTTCTGCACAATTTAAATCCATGGTATTGCCATACCCTTTTACCAATAATTCCTTTAGTTTCATGAAAATCCCCTCCTATTAAAATATATGATTGCCTATTATATTACTAACTTTTTCAACGTATTACCTAAATAATAACTATGTAACTCATTTTGCTTCACTTTGTTGTTTTTGCAAATAACTCTAACAATGTTTCTTCTAAACATACCCATTGCCTGCCACCTTTGCGCATATCCATATTAATCTGGGCCAATTTTACTAAGCAATGCTTCAGGGCTGGCAAGGGGAAATGTTGACAGTTGCCTATCATCAATTGCACTGCATATGGATGCATTTTTAGTATAGCGGCAATCATATCTTTTCTTTCTCCTGCATCAATGAGTTCTCGTACTTTGCATAACCTACGTATTTCAAACCCGACTCTAAACAACACAGGAATAAAATTTCCACTGCCTTTTTTATGTTCTATGGCTAAAAGCTCTAAAACTTTGGAAATCTTACGCTCACTAATAGCGTTTCCTAAGGCAAAGCCTGACACTTCCGGAAGCTGTGAAAAAATCTCTGCCACATCTTGTGCAGTCCAAATTTTACGATTTCCGGCATAAAGAGCTAATTTTTCTATTTCCCCTTGCAAAAGTAATAAAGGAACACTATCTGCAATGGACATGTACTCCATTATAAGTGCTGCGGCTTGATATTCAAACCGACAACCAAAACTAGCTGCCTGTTCATCTAACCAAGGTTTTAATGAATAGGACTTAATTGAGGTACATTCAACTACTGCTGCAATTTTGCTAATTGTTTTATAAAAAACTAATCTCTTGTCTATTTTACCACAAAGACAGATAACATGGGTATATTCAGGAATATCGGACAATATGTCTGTGAATTCCTGCAATTCGTTTTTGCGTTTGTCACTTATTCCCTCAGCATTCTTTTTTTCCTTATCTAGCAATTCAGGTTCTTTGATAATTATAAGGTTTTTACCTGAGAAAAATGGATATGTGTTAATTCCTTCCCGTAAAGCAGAAAAATTAACCTCTTGTTCAAAAATTACAATTGATCTATCTTGTTCCGGGACACCTGCAAAAACCTTACCGGTCAAAGTACTCATTATAATGTCTTTATAATAAGCCTCATCCCCCCAGGCTATGGTCAGATTAGGTATTTTTTCATTACTATTTAACGCACTGATAAATTTGTCAGCATTTATTACCATAATACACACACCTTTAAAAATATTCCTTCTGATAACGATAACTATAACACTCATGTTGTGAGCCGTCAAAAACTACTTTTACCGCTCCTAACTTATCCGTTCTATATGTTGAAATATTAAGTCTAGATAATTTTCCTAAAACTTCTCCTGAAGGGTGGCCAAAAGTATTGTTACTACCCACAGATATAACTGCCGTACTGGGGCTAACTGCTTGCAAAAACTCTAGTTCTGAAGAACTGGGCGACCCATGATGGGAAATCTTTAGCACTTGTGCTTTAATGTTACTGTTGACAGCCCTTAACTCTGCCTCTCCTGTTGCATCTCCTGTAAACAATACACTGTTTTTACCACAGCTTATTTTTATTATTGCACTGTTTTCATTGCCATTACCGGTTTCTTCAATTTGTTGAGGAGCATCAACTACGTCTATTATACAATTTCCCAGAGAAATTTTCTCCCCCGGAAACATATTTTCTTTATTTGTTTTACTGCCAAGATTATGTAACAGAGCCTCTACCTCTTTGCAAGGTTTCTCTCTGGGTAGGAGTACATTATCTATAGGTACTAACTGAGCCAGTCTTGCGGCCCCTCCTGCGTGATCTAAGTGCCCATGACTAAGTATGAGTACGTCTAGTTTTTTTAAGCCTAAATAACGCATTACCGGCAAGATAATTCTTTCACCGGTATTAAAATTTCCCTTAAAACCACCTGTATCTACAAGTATGCTTTTCCTTTCCGGCGTAATAATTAGAGCACTATCTCCCTGTCCTACATCCAAAAAATAAACCGTAAAAGGCTGTGGCATAAAAACATAAACAGCCTGCTGACCTAACAAAACTACAAGGCATAAAATACCACAAAGCTTACGATTTTCAGCAGATAAATCCTCTAGAGGATAAAATTTAAAAACGGTCCATACTGCTAAATAATATACTACTGCCATATACACAGGTGTTTTTGGTACAGTTATAGTAGCCCACCCCCACCCAGCAATCCAGTCCGTAATAACTAGGCAGGGCCACAAAATGATACTTGCTGCTATAAGAAGTATACTTCCTAAGGGTGGCACAATGAAGCTTAAAACCAAACCTCCCAGGGTAATAATTAGGACTATCTCGATAAGGGGAACAACTACTATGTTAGCTATTAAAGAACATGGAGATAACTGATGAAAGTAATAAACTAAAAGGGGAACAACCGCAATTTGTGCCGCAAGACAAACTGCTAAAGAATCAGCCACAAACGTCGGTAATTTTTTCGCCAATAGTGGTCGTATTTTGGGTGTTATATAAATTAACCCTGCGGTAGACAAAAAGGAAAGCTGAAACCCTATATCCAAAAGCCATAATGGTCTATAGCAAAGCATCAGTATAACAACCCCTGCAAGAATTGCACCTCTGTCTGCATCTTTCCCCAAACTTAGCCCTAATAACATAGCTAGCCCCATAAGCACTGAGCGCAGCACCGGTGGAGAAAACCCACATAAAAAAGCATAGCCAATAATAACTAGTCCCGCCGCTGGAATAGCTATTTTACGACGTATTTTGCCATAGTTCATTATGGCCAAAACAACTCCTATTAAAAGAGCAATATGGCTGCCGGAAACTGATAAGATATGTACAATGCCCATTGTAGAAAAACTACGGACTATATCCGCATCAATGCCGTCATATCCGCCTAAAACCATACCAGCCAGCACAGCACTGTCTCTTCTGTCCATGGTTTTAGCAAGGGATCTTTTCATGGCAGTGCTAACGTCTACAACATAGGACAGCCAAGGTTTAGGTGCTGTTTCATACTGCAACTGTGAGGCTTTAATAGACATCCGTCCCCCGATGTTTTGAATCTTTGCCAGCTTCTCGCTATTAAACACCCCGGGGTTAGCAAATCCCGTTATTGGCAAAAGCTTCCCCTTCACTACAAGTGTTCCATACTGAGGAAACGGTTTGTTTTTAGGGTACTTACTCACAGATACTCTTATAACGCCTTGCACTGCCTTTTTATCTTTTTTACCTGCACTCTTGGTTTCTAGTTGTAGGCTTATTTTACCATCTTCAAGTTCTTTGCTTGTTCCAGGTACTATTTCGCCTTGTAAATAGACGTCAGTGTTTGCTAAAAAACTAACGTGATTATCTGGAGTTGTATTGGCAACCGTTCCCACGAGGCCGCCGGCAGCAAATAAAAATAGAGCAGTAGCGCCCAAATAAACCTTTTTACTTGATTGCAAGAAAAAGGTAGCGATACTACTCACTAAAGCAACACCAAAAAGAATCTGCCAAAATAATAATGACAAATTTAATGTAAGGGCCAAATAATCTCCTAGAGAAAAAACTATTGCTCCCACAAATATAAAGCTCATACTACACCTCTAGAAGTTCTTTCATAGCATTAAACTTCTTGGTGCTAATACCAGGGATTTGCATAATATCTTCAATAGAAGTAAATTTCCCTTTTGCCCGATATTTTATGATTTTTTTTGCCATGGCCGGACCTATTCCCGGTAGCGATTCCAATCTTTTTTGATCTGCGGTATTCAAATTAACTTTGTCTGTTATCGCGTTACCTTCATTAACCTGCAAACTACCTTCAGATAATGCTTTATACCGGGAGGCCGCCACTATGTAAGCCACATCCTGCTCCTTTTCTTTTTTCTGTTTAGCAGATAAAAAAGGGACATTAACTTGTGTACCATCTTTGCATTTTTTTGCTAAATTTACCTTGTCTTTATTAGCATCGTTTAACATTCCTCCTGCCATGCCAATAGCTTCCACAGCTCTTGAGCCTGCAGGTATTTTGTACATACCTGGACTAACAACAGCCCCACTTACATACACAGTTATACCTGTTGGTTTTTCTTGCTCTGCCAACTGTGGCTCAGCGCTCACCGAACTTTGTTCCAATTTTGTCGGTTTGCTTTCCCACATGCTAAAACCTAAACATAATAAAACGATTACACATATTGCTGCGATTTTTTGCTTCTCCCATTGCTCCATTTTCGTCTCCTTTTGAAAATAAAAACAGACCTCCGACAATAACACTTATAGCATTATAGAAGGAGGTCTGCATTAGCGTTGTTGTGTAGTGTGTGTGTGCAACCTTATTTAATTGTCAAATTATATTATCCTTTTACTACGATATTAACTAGACGTCCCGGCACAGCAATAATCTTGACAATTTGCTTATCACCGATAATTTCTTTAATATTAGAGTCAGCCAAAGCAAATTTTTCCAAATCAGCTTTAGTCGCTTCAGATGGAACTATAATACGGCCTTTCCCTTTGCCATTAATTTGCAGCAGCACTTCTACCGTGGCAACTTTCATAGCTTCTTCATCATAAGTAGGCCAAGTTGCCTTATGAATTGGCATATTTGCGTCTATAGTTTTATTCCATAATTCCTCAGTAATATGAGGAACAAATGGTGCCAGCAAACGTAACAAGGCAGAAACTGCTTCAAAAATAAGACCGGAATTAACTACGGCTGCTTTATCTTTGTAAGCATACAGAGCATTGACCAATTCCATCATAGAACTGATGGCAGTATTAAAATTGAAACGTTGTTCAATATCATCTGTAACTTTTTTAATGCTGGTATGTAAAACTCTGCGCAGTTCTTTATCTTCTTCATTAAGATTAGCAGTATCATACTCAGTTACATGTTCCACCAATTGACTTTCGAAGTGAGCTACTATGCGCCAAACCCTATTTAAGAAACGGAACGATCCTTCTACTCCTTGGTCACTCCATTCCAATTCTCTTTCCGGAGGAGCTGCAAACATAATGAATAAGCGAGCCGTATCTGCACCAAATTGAGAAATTATCTCTTCAGGTGAAACCACATTACCTAAGGATTTACTCATTTTGGCACCGTCTTTAATAACCATACCTTGAGTCAGCAAATTAGTAAAAGGTTCTCCTGATTCCACGAGTCCTGCATCACGCAAAACTTTCATAAAGAAACGCGAATATAGCAAATGTAGAATTGCATGTTCAATACCGCCAATATACTGGTCCACAGGTGCCCAGTGATTAACTGCTTCTTTACTAAAAGGTGCTTTATCATTTTTAGGATCTGTATATCTTAAATAATACCAAGAAGAACACAAGAAAGTATCCATGGTATCAGTTTCTCTTCTAGCCGGTCCACCACATTTAGGACAAGTACAATTCATAAAGCTTTCAGAAGTAGCAAGGGGTGAAACATTACCACTTTCAAATTTTACATCTTCAGGCAGACGCACCGGCAAATCTTCTTCCGGTACTAAAACTTCACCACACTTAGGACAATACATAACCGGAATAGGCGCGCCCCAATAACGTTGACGGCTAATTAACCAATCACGCAATCTGAAGTTTACACGGCGAGTCCCAATACCCAATCTTTCTATTTCATCACTTATTGCAGCCATAGCTTCCTTGTTGGTTAAGCCATCGAATTTACCGGAATTGACCATAACGCCATCTTCATCGTAAGCACCGGTCATTTCTTCCAACTTCAAAACTTTGTCTTTAGGTTGAATAACAATAATCTTCTCAATACCATATTTGTCGGCAAACATCCAGTCACGAGAATCATGAGTAGGAACACCCATTACAGCACCGGTACCATAATCATATAATACATAATTGGTAATCCAAATCTGAACCTTTTTACCTGTTAGTGGATGTACGCAGTTAAAGCCTGTATACATACCAACTTTTTCTGACTCGCTGGAAGTGCGCTCTATATCAGAGGTATTACGGACCTTAGTACAGAAAGCTTCTAATTTCTCTTTATTAGGATTGTCCTTAAGAATTTTTTCTACCAAAGGATGCTCAGGTGGTAAAACTACAAAAGTTACCCCCTGAATGGTATCCGGGCGTGTCGTATATACAGGAATCTTTGCTTCTAGCTCAGGGCAATCAAAACTAAATTCCAAACCCTCACTACGACCAATCCAATTTTTCTGCATAGTTTTTACACGCTCAGGCCAGCCTGGAAGGTCTTTGAGATCCGCTAACAATTCATCCGCATAATCTGTAATTTTAAAGAACCACTGCTCAAGATCTTTTTTAACTACCTCATGGTCACAGCGCCAACATTTACCATCAATAACCTGCTCATTAGCAAGAACTGTATTACAAGTATCACACCAATTAACAGCAGATTTTTTCTTTACAGCCAAACCTCTTTTATAAAATAGTTCAAAGAACCATTGAGTCCATCTATAATAGTCTTCCTTGCAGGTAGTAACTTCCCTATCCCAATCATAGGACAAGCCCAGCTCTTTTTGTTGACGTGTCATATTTGCTATATTTTCCATAGTCCATTTTGCAGGAGGAATATTATGTTTAATAGCTGCGTTTTCAGCGGGCATACCAAAAGAATCCCACCCCATAGGATGCAATACATTGAATCCATTCATAGTACGAAAGCGGGCAACCACATCGCCAATAGAATAATTACGAACATGGCCCATATGCAGATTACCGGAAGGATAAGGGAACATTTCCAGCACGTATGACTTAGGGCGAGGATCATCAGTATTTGTTTTAAATGCCTGAGTTTCCTCCCATATTTTTTGCCACTTTGCCTCTATCTCATGAGGGGCATACTTTTCGTTTAACATGTCAAAAACCTCCTAAAAATAAAAAATCCCTTTCCTCTATGGAAAGGGACGAGTAAACCCGCGGTACCACCCTGTTTGCCAGATTACACGGCCACTTTGTATCTTTAACGCCGATTTGCGTCCTGATATTTACATCAAGCTCCTCAACGGTGAGTTCATCCTTTTTATGTATTGACTTGCATCTTCCGTCAACTTTCTGTAACATAAGTGTAGGAATACTATTCCGTATCTTAGGATTTAACGTTTTAATTATATTATAGTAGTATATAAATGTCAACGGAATTGGCTGTATAAGGGGGATATAAAATTGCTAGGCAGATTAAGAGCATTATTAACTAAGCAATATAAGTCTATCACCATGATGTTTCTTATTGTATTTTCGCTTTTACTTTTTTCTTATGCAGCTTTTCATGAACAAGATATAATCAAAATACGGCAAATAATGACTTCTAGCCAAAATGTATTAGCTGATGCCCAGCAAAACATATTCATTAAAGAACTCGATAATATAGTTTCTGATTTGCATTTTTTATATGAAGAGCCTGTTTTCCAGACATACATTAACAACAATCTTGCACCCACTAATACAGAAAATGAGTGGATTTCTTTCTCCAACAACATGAAAAAATATGACCAACTTCGCTATATTGACCAAAATGGAGACGAACATATCCGCATTAATTTTGTGAACGGCCGTGCCTTAAAAACAAATGGAACTTCTTTGCAAAACAAAAGTGATCGTTATTATTTTAGAGATACCATGAAGTTAAATAATGAACAGATATATCTGTCAAAATTCGATTTAAATATAGAAAAAAATATTCTTGAATTTCCTATAAAACCAATGCTTAGAATTGCTTTGCCTGTGTACGACAAAACAAAAACCAAACGAGGCATCCTAATTACCAACTATATGGCTAAATTCATTTTGCAAGATGTTAAAAACTCTAACCGTCCCAATGAGCATGTACAGTTGATCAATGAAGAAGGTTACTGGTTAGCAGGACCGGATTCTGAAAAAGAATGGGCTTTTATGTATCCTGAACGTAGTGAAATAACATTTAAAAAACAATTCCCTAAAGAATGGGAAATAATTGAAACGGGAAAAAACGGACAATTTTTTACGCCTAATGGCCTATTTACCTTTAGGACGATATACCCTGCCGATCAAATATGCTTTAACCCAACCATTGGTGAAAATGATTTTCGCATTAATTCTTCCACTGCTGCCTTATTTTTAATTTTGCAAATTCCGGCAACAACTGAACCCTACGCCAATAATCGTGACAGTTATATTTTGGCCATTACCACTCTTTTCAATTCTTTCTATTTAATTTTTGGTATAATCACATTATCTTTATTGGCAGCAATTTTGTTTGGCTTACATATGGAAGAAACTCAAAAAATAAAAGACCTTGCCACCTATGACGCATTAACCGGTTGCCTTAACCGTGTGCATGGTATTGGTATAATAAATGCTGCCATGCTAAGCTCTGATCGCTACAAAACACCACTATCTTTAATTATTATGGACTTAGATCATTTTAAAAAGGTTAATGATACATGGGGACACCCTGTTGGTGATGAAGTCTTAAAGAAAGTTGCAGAAGTCACGCGTAACAATATACGTGCCACTGACCAACTTATTCGCCTTGGCGGCGAAGAGTTCATAATATTTTCTCCAGAAAACAATATTGATGGGGCAGTAGTTTTGGCAGAAAAAATCCGTACAGCACTGGAAAAAACTATCCACCCGTCCGCCGGTAAAGTTACTGTGAGTTTGGGTGTGGCTGAACGAATGCCCACTGAATCATTCACACTTTGGTATGAGCGTGCTGACACCGCTCTTTATCAAGCCAAAGAAACCGGCCGTAACCGCTTTGCTAAGGCCTAGCAAAATATTTATAATAACAGTAAAACTATTGTTAACGAAAGGAAACAGCAAAATATGTCTATTTACGCTATCGGTGATTTACATTTTTCCGGCACTCCACCCAAAAAACCTATGAATATTTTTGGTGACAACTGGCAAGACCATAGAGAAAAAGTCTTAGCTGCGTGGACTGCTACCATCTGTCCCACAGATACTGTGCTTTTATGTGGAGATACATCATGGGCTATGGATTATAAAACGGCTCTTAGTGATGATTTAGCTCCTATAATAGCCTTACCGGGAAATAAAATTATTATTAAAGGCAATCATGATTATTGGTGGACCTCATTAAAAAAAATGGAGACTATGTCAGATAATAAATTAAGCTTTTTGCAGAATAAATTCTACGCTGTGGATAATATTGCTATCTGTGGTACCCGCGGTTGGAACCTTCCTTTTCTTGAAAGTTTTTCCCCGGAAGATGCCGCCATTCTTAAAAGAGAATGTGGAAGACTGGAAGCCTCCTTGCAACAGGCAAGAGCTAAAAACTACACCGATATTATTGTTGGACTCCACTATCCACCCTTATATAAAAATATAGAAAGTTCCCCTTTTACGGAAATCATGGACAAATACGGCGTGAAAAAATGTGTCTTTGGACATATTCACGGCAGTGATTCCGAAAGTGTCTTTCAAGGAAGCAAAAATAATATTGACTATAGTTTAGTAGCCGCCGACTATACAAATTTTAGATTTGTTAAACTTACATAAAAATACCGCTGATAGTTTTTATCAGCGGTATTTTTTACATCCCTTTGTTGTAAGTAAAGGTATCTAAAGTATCTGTTATTTTTTTCTCCAAGCTCTTAGGCAATCCTTCAATATTAATATTTAAGAACCCACGAACAATAGTCGCAGCGGCTTCTTCCTCGTCCAAGCCACGAGCCATTAAATATTCAATCTCTTCAGGAGCAATACGCCCTACCGCAGCTTCATGACTAAGCTCTGAATTTCCTGTTTGCGCATCCAATTCAGGTATAGCATAAATACGGCCTTTATCATTAAGCATTAAACCATTACATTCCAAATGGGCGCGCACTCCCTCGGCTAAGCCTTGCAATAATCCCCGGTTTATAATTGTTCCACCTGTAGAAATAGACCTAGTAATTATTTCCGCCTTAGTGCCGCTTACTTCCAAGATAGCCTTGCCACCAATGTCCAAATGCGCTCCCTCAGGAGCTACCAAAATAGAATTCAAGCGTGCTGTAGCACCCTTCCCTATCAAGCGGCAAGTCGGATACATTTGCACGTCAGCAACTTTATCCAAACATACATAGTTAGACATATACAAACCGCCTTCATCTACTATGGCTACCGTACGAGGACGTACAGCAACCTTTTCACCCCAACTGTGAATCATAGTAAAGGTCATTTTAGCATTTTTCCCAATGAAAAATTCGCTAATGCCAATATGCACGCCATTTTCAACGGTAGGATCACTAGCACAGCCGGAGATAATGTTCAACTCCGAGCCTTCTTCCATAATTATTACATTATGTACTCTTTGCAACTGGTCTTCATGACCCATGAAAACACAAGCTTGCAAGGGAGCAGATATTTTAGTGCCTGCTTTTACATGAATGAAATAACCAGTTTCTTTTTCCAAAGCTGTTTTAGCCGTATATTTATCAGTTTCCGGCGATACAGCCTTCCACCAATATTTTTCTACAAGTTCCGGAAATGCCTTGGCAGCATCTCCCGTATTCATAAGTACCAGTGGCGTATCCTTTTTTACATTAACTGTTACAGCAGCATTATCTACCTGTACAAAAGTGGCGCTACGGCCTACTTCGTCCAGTTCAATACCAACTCGTTCTAATTTTTTCTTACCACCAGCTGACAATTCATCAGTGCTTTTTATACGCATTGTGTCATTATCATCATAAGAAGTGAAGTTTAAATCTTCACCATAAACAGCCTTTTTATCTAAAGCTTCTGTAAGCTTTTCTTTATTTACACTCATTTTTTCCACCTCCTGCATCCCTGATGAATGCAATGTTCATACCCGCTTTGCCCTATACAGCTAAGCATTTCTTCAGGGTCACCGGAACAAGCTAATGTACCGTCGAACACAATATGTCCGGTATCAGCAGGTACATATTTTAAAATATGTCCTAAATGCGTAATGATAAGTCCGGAGCGATTGCTCTTACCCAAGGGATTTACTTGAACATCTTTGAAATTATGAGGGCAGCAAGGCCTATCACAAACCTTACCACAAGCAGAGGTTGAACTATTTAAGATATAGTTGGCAGCTCTACCTACTAAAGCAATATTTTCTACATCGACACCTGATTCCGGTTCATCTAGCAATAAGAGCTCCGGTTTTTGTGCCATCAATTGTAGTAATTCTGATCGTTTGATTTCTCCACCGGAAAAGCCCTCGTTAACAGAACGATCCAGAAACTTATTTAAGCCCATCCATTCTGCCATATGCTCTGTTTCTTCAGGAGTCGCACCACAAATACCTTCCATTTGACGCAGACTAAGTCCGCGAATAGTAGGCGGACGCTGAATCATGATACCTATACCAAGCTGTGCACGCTCAAATACAGGGGCATTAGTTATATCTTGCCCTTTAAAGTATATCTTTCCCTTAGTAATTTCATAGCGTTCAAAGCCCATAATTGCGCTCATCAATGTAGATTTGCCAATACCATTAGGTCCGAAAAGTACATGAACCTCACCTGGGCGAATATGTAAATTAATGTCATGCAAAATTTCTCTGCCATTGACAGCTACCGATAAATTTTCTATTTTTAACATAACCTTACCTCTACCTTCATTAATTGTATATTTTAAGCATAGTATATTCATTATGATTCGTCAATAGCCATAATGATTATTAAAAAGTTCACTTTAATCTGAATACTGAGTATGGTACAATAAGTTAGTAATAAATAAGACCTTAGGAGGATATATGCATCAGTACTTATTTCATATTGGCGGATTTCCCGTACGCATGTATGGCATAATAATGTGTTTAGCCATTTTTTTGGCCACGGCAGTTAGTTATTTTCTAGCAAAAAAAGATGGTCATGGTTGGCACGAATACATGGTAGACATTGGTATTTACGGTGGTTTTGCAGGAATTATCGGTGGACGCTTGTGGGACGTTTTCTTCTTTGATTGGGACTACTACAGCGGACATCTTTTACAAATACCCTTCGTATGGCAAGGTGGTATGGCTATTCAAGGCGGTATAACCGGAGGTGTTTTAGCGGGCATCTACTATTGCAAGAAACGCAACATTGATTGGGTCGCCCTACTAGACGTTATCACACCCGCCTTACTAATAGGACAGTCTATTGGTAGAATGGCCAACCTCTTAAACGGTGATGCCTTTGGCACCCCAACAGGCAGTAATTTCGGCATTCTCTACCCTGTAGGAACATTAGCTCATCAAACCTACGGAAGTGTCCCCCTGTGGCCAGCGGAAGTTTGGGAAGGCCAGATTGACATTATACTCTTCGCCTTGCTTTTATTATTTCAAACTACCAAGTATGCCAGAGGGCAAGTGTTTTTTCTCTATGTTATGCTCTACTCGGGTTTACGTTTCTTTTTAGAAATGCTCAGAGGTGACTATGTAGAACCCCTGTTTTTAGGATTGAAATCAGCACAGGCAACTAGTTTGGTATTTATAATTGTGGCTGCTATTTTATTTTTTTGGAGCGGCTGGAAACAGAAAAAGCAGGAAGTACCTAAAGTAAAAAATAAAAAGCAAAAAAATTAAGCCACTTCTATGAAGTGGCTTTTTTATTACAAAGCAGTTCCCTGTTTAGGAATGTAAAATTTATTCATATTTACATGCTCAATTTTTAGCAGCTTTATCTTTTTATCTATTCCTCCTGCATACCCAGTTAGGCTGCCATCTGTCCCTACTACGCGGTGGCAAGGTATAATAATAGAGATAGGGTTATGTCCAACAGCACCGCCTACCGCTTGAGCTGACATTTTTTCTTTTCCTGTTTTTTCAGCCATTTGTTTAGCAATTTCTCCATAGGTCATGGTTTCTCCATAGGGGATTGTAGTTAAAATACTCCATACCTGTTTGCGAAACTCTGTGCCCTGTGGAGCAAGTGGTACGGTAATATCGGGAATATTGCCGGCAAAATAGCAATCAAGCCAGGCTATTACTTTATCAAATACCGGCAACTTTTTATTTACACATTTTTCTTTGATTGTTGAAGCAAAATATTTCTGTCCGGAAAGCCATAGTCCTGTAATACTATCACCATCACTTGCCATGGTCAAAATTCCTAAGGGCGATGTATAAGTAAATGTATAGAGCATAACCTTCTCCTCCTTTGCTAATACATTTATTATAACATTTACAAAAAAGCGACACAATGATAGTTCTCATTGTGTCACCTGTAGATAATTTCATATGTTTATATAGTATTAAGTAGTTCCTTTAATTTAACTACCTCTTCTGCGGACAAGGTAACTCCCTTACCCATTTTTTTATGATCTGACGACCATTCACGTAAATCATAACGAGGTCCCCTATCGTTCCAAGAAACTAAATTCAGTTCTTTTCTCCAACCCTTGGTACCTTCGGCTACTACTCCTATTTCTTTAACAATTTCAAATTTTAGCTCCGACATGAAAATACCTCCTAGTTTTCAGTAAGACAAATATCCCGTCTCCTAAAAAACAGTATAGCAAAATTAAATAATAAATCCATAACCTGTACAAAATAGGGCATTTATGGGTAATAATCGGGGAAAATCAAAACCGCTCAAAAGAGCGGCTCTTTTTATTTTATTATCTCCTGTACTCGTCCTACAACTCCATCTGTCAAGCGCACTTTAATGCCACGATGATGTACGGCCGAATTTGTTAATATATCTTTAACTATGCCCTCTGTTAATTGTCCTGTCCGCTGGTGTTCTTTCTTAACAACCATAACATGGGTTCCAGCAGGTACGTTCTTTCGAATAGTTCCTTCCATAAAACACCTCCCAAAACATTATACCATTTCCCTATATAAATGACATGCCTGTATACACACAATTAAGTGTCTTTTTTATTGTTCAAACAAAGGAACGTGTCCACTATTTTTGGAAAGATCAAAGACATCTTTTGCAGTAAGTGGATCTAATATCCTACCCATATTATCAAACAACTTTCTTGCGTCGGCATTTGCCTGATTTTTTTCTTGCAATGCTATAGCTATTTTGTCTTCTACACTATTTTTAGCGCTATAAACTTTGTTTATTGCACTTTGATGCTCTTTTACGCTCGCCTCCGCTGTATCAATGTCCACAATTTTATAAACAGGCACTAGCCATTCCTTGTAATAAGCATTAACTCCTATTTCACCAGTCTTAATAACATACGCATTATATTTTTTAAAACTTTGTACTTCACTAGGTGGATTAATTATTTTAGCCCAGCCACCGCCACTTAAGGAAACATACAGCGCATTATCAGAGGAATATTTTATTCCGAAGTATTCAATATATTTTGTTGCATTTATCTGTTCTTGAGCTGCGTATATTTGTTTTTGCTCATTTAGAACCTTATCTTCTATGTGCATATCTGCAATTGCTTTATTAAGTGCTACTATACTATCACTTGCCACTTTTTTCTGTCTAATTCTTACCGCCAGCGCCTTGAAAAAATGTGTATTTTTAGCCAAAATCGGTACATCCGGCTGATTGTCCAAATACTCAATATACTGCAGTATTGCGTCATTATCATCTTCACGCAAATATTTTTGTATGGCATATATATCAGCAATACCTTTTAAATTCGCGAACATGTTATCGTCTGCAAATCCATCTACATTGTACGTCTGCAAAGCATCTATCTGATTATCATAGTTTCCTGGATTACTTCTAAAAACTTTGAGGAAATCATTTACTTCTGCAAACATCTTGTTTTTAAAAAGCTCGGGATTAATACTAAGTCCATTTTTTTGTAGCACTTCCTGCAGTGGTACGTTTTTATCATATATGGCAAAAAAGTTTGGTACAAGCCTCTTACTATCAGTAAAAGCAGCAATAATAGCTTCTTTCTGCTGAACATTTACATTTTTGTCTAATAGATACACAGACAAATCGTTTATATACTGGTTATTTTTCAAGGATATAACGGCTTTAGCAGCAGCTTTTGTGACATTCACAAAAAAGCTTGATTTTGATCTAGCTTCCACCATTTGTATTAGAGCCATATCATTATGGTCGGCACTCAATTTTGCTACTCTATATTCGGTAGGGCCGTTTGTATAAAAGGTGATCGCTACTAACATGCTAGCAATCACTGCTAAAATGGCGATATTTCGGTGTTTCTTGTGTTTAAATTTATCTCTAATATCACTTTTAACCAAATCAAACAGACTTATTGAACAAGATTCTATTTGTTCAGTTTTTTCCCCCTTGCTCTCATTGCCTTCTTTTTTTTGGCTGACGATATCTTTTAATATTCGTCCACAGTAGTGGCACTTTATTGCCCCAGCCGTAATTTGTTTACCACAATATGGACAAAACCTACGCATATTTACAGCTCCTTTACAAACACAGGTTTAAAGATTTTGGCTCAAGTAAATGTATTTTGCTATAAATTCACTTACTCTATTAGGACAAGTCTGAGCATAATACAAATAGCCTGATTGTATAAGCAACCCTAGAAGCACTAATACAAACAAATAAATTCTCACCGCTCTAGTAAAAGCACTATGTTTTATGCCTAGATTTTCTTCATGAGTAACGCTATATTCTACAATATCTTGCTTATTAAGGTATCTAAATTGTTGTCGTAATTTTGTCGTTGTTAACTCACCGAAAACATTTAAGCGTACCGACAACTCAGGATTCTCCAATATTTTTTTCACTACACATTCCAACTCTTTGCATAAATCATCTAAGAATTTTTCATTGCAGGTGAATTTATTATAGGCAAATACTTTTATAGAAACTTCGCAAATTCCTTGAACAATTTTTGTTTTAAGATAGGGAAACTGCTGCATTAATCTGGAATTTAATTGATTAATTTTTTCTTGTTCTTCAGAAGTAAGTTTTAAAAGTTTTGCTAAATCTTTGTTACTTATTAAAATTTCGCCGGAAATATTTATTTCATTATTTCCAGTAAAATTTTTCCATCTCAAGATAAGCTCTTTAAACATTCAACTTTACCTCCACGATAATTATTCGCCTTGACGCTCAGGTAGTTTGCCACCACAAAATTCGCAAAATTTTGCATCTTTGGATATTAACTCCTTACAGAAAGGACATTCTATAATGGGCATTATATTTTGTTCTATATTATTTGGTGACACTTCGCTCCTGCAATATTTACATCTGGTAGCATCAGCACGAATTAGCTCTTTGCAAAAAGGGCATTCTACCATAGCCTGTTCTTCAATTTCAGTACCACAATACCTGCATATTGCCGCATTACGTTTAATTATTTGCCCACAGTTAGGACAAGTTCTGCCCCCTGCTATTAAATCCTGGTTAGTTGTATTTTGTAATTTTTCTACTCCGGTTCCCAAGGTCCCGATGCTTTGTTCTACAGCCTGAATTTTCTTATTTGTTGCTATTTCACCCATTGCAACACGGTCTTTAAGTTGCTGCTGTTCCATAGCAACCTGAACCACCTGCTCTTTAATTTTATCGTCTTTTGACAAAGCGAGTAATATTGCGGCCAAAAATGGGCTAAAAAAGAAAGCCCCAATACTCCAAGCAAATGCATTTTTACCTTTTCCTTTTGCAAAATATCCTACAGCTATGCACAAAATCAACCAACCAAATGAGTATCCATCTAGCACAATTATTCCTCCTTGTAATGCGTCAGAAACCAAATACATATTCTTTTGCATTGTTATTTTTTATTAAAGGCCAAAAGCCTTGGCTCTCAGTATACAACCAAACAGATTTCCACGCAATACGAGGCACTAAAGGTTCACATTTTCACACTAATGCCTTCTTTTGTTTAGTTCCATACAAAAAAGTCACTCTACGCTAGTGAGAGTGACTTGGGTTTATTTAATTACTAATTCTACAGGGCAGTGATCACTACCCAATATTTCACTATGAATTTTTGCGCTCACCATTTTTTCTTGCAGTTTTTCAGATACCAAGAAATAGTCAATTCTCCACCCAGCATTTTTTTTGCGTGCTTGAAACATATATGACCACCAAGAATATGCTCCTTCTAAATCAGGATAAAAGTATCTAAAAGAATCTATAAACCCATTAGACAAAAACTGTGTCATCTTGGCTCGCTCCTCATCCGTAAACCCAGCATTGTTGTGATTTGTTTTATAATTTTTTAAATCTATTTCTTCATGGGCTACGTTTAAATCACCACATATAATAGTTGGCTTATTATTGTCCAAGTCTTTAACATATTTTTGAAAAGCATCTTCCCATTCCATCCTATAAGCTAAACGTTCCAATTCTCTTTTAGAATTTGGTGTATAAACATTAACCAAATAAAAATCTTTAAACTCTGCAGTTATAACTCTACCCTCGTGGTCATGTTCTTCAATTCCCATATCATAAGTTACCGCTATAGGTTCTTCCTTACTAAAAACTGCCGTACCTGAATAGCCCTTTTTTTCTGCACTATTCCAATATTCATGGTAACCGGGGAATACAAATTCAGCCTGTTCTCGTTGCATTTTAGTTTCTTGCACACAAAAAATATCGGCATCAGAAGCAGTAAGAAATTCTTGGAACCCTTTATTCATACAAGCCCTTAGTCCATTTACATTCCAGGAAATTAATTTCATTTATTTCTCCCCTTTCGGTTAAATACATTAAAGAACATATTCAAAATGAAAATTATTGCAATACCAATATATACATATTCCATTTCAGGAAGTTTAAAAACAACAGTAATATAGAAAGAACATACTACGGCGCTAAGCATCAAAAGTCCACCATTAAACTGCAGCTTGTTTAACTTACGCACACCTTTTACAAGCAAAAAGATAGCTAATACAAAATAAAATGCTGATAACAAACTTGATGCGTATAAAGTTCCACTAGCAACATTGACTGCTAGAATACTGCTTGCAAAAATTGTTGGAGGTAAAAAAGTAAATACATGATAGGCATTTCCTAAAAGATTTGCTCGCCTAAGTTCCTTATAAAGATAGCCCCAAGCTAATACAGCTGTAACGACGTAAGCTACTAAAAAAGGTACGCCAACCGCTCTGGCCGCCCAAAAATACGGTGGTAAAAGATGCATACCGATAATAATAGCCACTGCTGCACCACCGTAAACCAAATAGGTAGTAACTGGGTTATTTTCTCCACCTGCCAGCCTGCCAAACATAGAGCCCAGAGCAAGTAATACTACCAGCTTTTCTCCGGTAAACCAATCATATGTGCTGCCAAAAACTCCCCATAAAATAAGCCCACAACACACAAAAAGCAAAAACATTATATTTTTATCTCTGCCTTTATTATCTTCATTCATAATAAGCTCCACCCCTTATCCTTTCCCGTTCTATGCCAAGATAAATATTTTAAGCTTTCTTGGTGTATTGGTCTTGTATTTGTCCTAAAAAGTCTAGACTTTTTAGGGGCTTATCCGTTTGATACAGAATAAATTTGTAAAGTATTTGTTCCAACTGCATAAGTTCTCCACCCCGTACCACAAAATCTTGAGGTTTCGTAAAATCCAAATTTATAAGATTTTCCATTAATTTTTTCGTATTTATAGAGCAGCGTAATTCATCCCCAATAGCACACTTTGAGCATAAAAATCCCCCTTGTGCCAAGCTAAAGTACCCATCTTTTGTAATTTCCTCATGGCAACTAGTACATGCCGTCAACTCCGGAGTAAACCCGCAACAAACAAGTAGCTTAAGTAAGGTACTAAGAGTAACAATACGTTTATTCCGCTCTCCTAACAGTCTGTATGCCTGCAATAAAAGATTGTAGACTTCTTCTTCAGGTTCCTGCTCACTAGTAAGATTCTCTGTTACTTCAGCAATAACGGCACCATAAGCAAGAGTTTCAACATCCACTGCTTCCGGAAGGAATAAACTTTCACATTGGCGTAGAGTATCTATACGAGCTCCCGGTGTGAATTGTGCTGACAACTGAGCAAATGGTTGAATCAAGCGCCCATATGTACTGCGAGGATACCGAGCGCCAAAAGCAATGAATGCTATCTTTCCATGAGAACGCGAAAAACAGACTGCGTACTTATCCGCAGTCTGCCAATTTTGTACTCGTAATATAAATATATCGTCTTGGTATGCTTCCTTACTCATTAGCTTTTTCTTCTTCCCCTGCATGAAGCGGCGGTTTTACTTTGACCCTAAGTACTCTGAAGCCGGTAGAATCAAGAACTTCAAAAGTATAACCGTCAACCATAACTTTATCCCCATTTTCGGGTTGTCTGCCTAATAGACCAAAAACAAACCCTCCAATAGTATCCTCTTCAGGCTCATCAAATTTAATATTAAAAATTTCTGATACCTCATCTAGCAAAACTAAACCATCAAAAACATAGGAACCGTCTGCACTACGGCTAATTTCAGGCATGTCGCTATCATGCTCATCCTGAATATCTCCCACTATTTCTTCCAACAAATCTTCCATAGTTACTAAACCTGCAGTCCCACCATATTCATCTGCTACAGCAGCCATTTGGATATGTTTTTTCTGCATAATCTGCAAAATCTTTGCAATAGACATGCTTTCCGGAACTACTTCTATGGGGCGCATAACTGTACGCAAATCAAAGTTTTCATCGCTTTCGCTAACGTCCATCAAATCTCTTATATGAATCATACCAATAATATGGTCTCTATCATCCGTGCACAAAGGATAGCGTGTATGTCCCGTTTTTCGTGTAACCATAAAGTTTTCTGCTAAGCCATCGTCTGTAAATAAGCACACCATGTCTTGACGTGGTACCATAACTTCTCGAGCTACTCTATCAGCAAAATCAAACACATTGTCAATTAAACGGCTTTCAACGTGGTCTAAAACTCCTCCACGCTCACTAGCGCTGACAATCATTCGTAATTCATCTTCAGAATGAGTAATGTCTGCATCAGGTACCGGATCAATACCGAAAAGTTGCAATAAGGCTTTCGAAATTCTACTGAAAATTACAGACAAAGGATAAGTAACAATGTAGAAAAGATACAAAGGCCTAGCCACGAACAGCGATACCTTTTCCACTTTGCCCAAGGCCAAAATTCTTGGCATAAACTCACCTAAAACAACCTGCAAACATAGCAGAACAGCAAAAGCACACACCACTGTAAAAATTGAAATTGTCCATAAATCCTGAAGCAGCAGCGGCAAATATTTATAAAAAATATCCACCAACAGTCTACCACCGAACCACCCTAAGGCCAATGACGTCACTGTATTCCCCAATTGGGCAACATTTAAATAAGCATCGAGAGAACCTACCATTCTCAATACTAAAGAAGCTCCTGTATTACCTTGTTCAATAAGTTCCTCCAAACGCCCCTTACGGATACGCACCAAGGAATATTCAGCCATAACAAAAAAACCGTTGCACAACACAATAAAAATAAGAATTGCAATTTTAATTGCGTTAGATAACGCAGGTCCACCGTCTATAAGACATCTCTCCTAACATTTTTTTGGCAAAGCCATTATTAAATAAATGATACCATTTTCTATGATGTTGGTCAAACTCTACGCCTTATCATCATAGCCAAACTGCCGCAACAATTGGTCACGGTTACGCCAATCCGCCTTTACCTTTACCCAAAGCTCCAAGTAAGTTTTATTACCCAAAAGAACTTCTATATCTTTACGAGCCTGTTGCCCTATTAGCTTTAATAGTGCTCCTTTGGCCCCGATAACAATGCCCTTTTGAGACTCTCTTTCCACAAAAATTGTTGCTCTAATATAGAGGTTATCATTTTCACGGGTCTTCATTTCTTCAATTTCCACCGCAATAGAATGGGGAACTTCATCCCTAGTGAGTTTTAATATTTTCTCTCTGATTAATTCAGCTACAATAACTCTTTCAGGCTGATCAGTTATCATGTCCTCAGGGAAATATTCGGGTCCTTCAGGTAAATATTTTAATATTTCTTGCACTAGTGGCGCAAGGTCTTTATCCTGCAAAGCCGATATTGGCAATACCGCCTTGAAATCACATGAGTTGCGATAACTTTCTATAATGGCAAATAACTGCTCTTTGTTAGAAAGCTTATCAATCTTATTAACAACTAAAATAACAGGAGCCTTGATATTTTTAAGTTTAGCCATAATAAAGGCATCACCGGCACCTTTTTTCTCATTAGCATCTACCACAAAAAGTACCGCATCCACCTCGTTGAGAGCACTTTCAGCCGCGCGCACCATATACTCACCCAATTTATGTTGTGGTTTATGGATACCCGGAGTATCCAAGAACATGATTTGTGCATTATCGGTATTCATAATACACATAATCTTATTTCTCGTGGTCTGTGGTCTGTCGGACATAATAGCAATCTTTTCCCCTATTAAATTATTGATCAAAGTTGACTTGCCCACATTTGGCCTGCCCACAACAGCAACAAAACCTGAATGATGTACGTCGTTGTTTTTTATATTAATCGCTCCCTTAAATTTATTTTTCTAGAACTTCCGGGCCAAAACCAACCGGTAAAAGCTCTGACATTTTCATTTTTATATAGGCTCCTGCACAATTCATTAGCCATACTTCTTTAATATGAAATTCCAGCATCACTTGACGGCAGGCACCACATGGTGCTACCGGTTCAGCAGTATCTGCCACTACGCAAAGAGCCTCTAATTCGAAATATCCCTTGCTGATGGCGTTAAAGATAGCAACACGTTCAGCACAAATGCTCAAACCATATGAAGCATTTTCAATATTACAACCCGTAAAAACAGTACCGTCCATAGCCCGCACTGCTGCACCTACAGCAAACTTTGAGTAAGGTGCATAGGCATTTTGACGAGCACTCATAGCCGCTGCAAATAATTCTTGATCCATATTAGCCTCCAAAAAATTCCTCTGAAAGATCCAGTTCGCGCAATGTAGCTTCTTCTCTGGCACGCATAACAGCCTTATCTTCTTCTACCATATGATCATATCCCAGCAGATGTAAAAGACCATGTACTGCCAAGTATACAATCTCCCGATTTAGGCCATGGCCAAATTCTTCCGCCTGCGCTGCCGCACGTTCTGCAGAAATAATTACATCACCAAGTAAATGTTCTGCTTCTGACCCTAAGATTTCAGGTTCTTCCTCCCCTTCATCCAGAGCAAAAGACAGTACATCTGTTGGTCTATCCACCCCACGATAATCACGATTGAGAACATGAATTTCTTCATCCGTAACAATTGTAATGTCTACTTCTGTATTGTCAGAAAGTTTTGAGTTTCTAGCCACTATATTCATAGCCTTAGTTAATAACTCTTCTAATTCCCCAGGTATTTCTATTTTTTCTTGGTTATTCTCCAAGGAAACAATCATATTTAATCCTCCACAGCCAGAGTTTTTTTCTTATGCTCCAGTTCGTATTTTTCATAAGCGCGAATTACGGCCCCTACTATTTCATGCCTAACCACATCTTTTTCAGCAAAATGAATAATACCTATGCCCTCAGTATCTTTAAGTACTATTGCTGCATGATCTAAACCCGACCGTTTTCCATAGGGCAAATCAACTTGCGTCACATCTCCGGTAACAACCATTTTTGAGCCAAATCCGAACCTTGTCAGAACCATTTTCATTTGTTCTTGAGTGGTATTTTGTGCTTCATCCAAGATAATAAAGGAATCATTCAAAGTACGACCACGCATATAGGCAAGAGGTGCAACCTCAATAGCACCTTTGGCCAATGCTTTTTGAAAAGCTTCCAAACCCATTATATCATAAAGAGCATCATACAGGGGGCGTAAGTAAGGATCAACCTTATCTTGCAAATCCCCGGGCAAAAAGCCCAATTTTTCACCGGCTTCTACCGCAGGACGAGTCAAAATAATTCTTTCTACTTCTTTTGCTTTCAAAGCTTTTACAGCCATGGCCACTGCCAAGTAAGTTTTTCCTGTTCCTGCTGGTCCAATACCAATAGTAATAACGTTATGCCTTATAGTTTCTAGATAATTCCACTGCCCTAAAGTCTTAGCCTTAACCTGACGCCCACGATTGGTCACAACCACCGTTTCCGCAAACATCCTATGAAGGCTGGCTTGTCTGCCTTCAGACAACATACGCATGCTATAACGCACATCGTGAGTAGTCAAGGGCAGCCCTTGCCTATAAAGAAACAATAATTCTTCAATCAATTGTGTCGCCAAGTTCACGGCCTCTTCCGTACCGGTTGCACTAATAATATTGCCTCTGGCCACCAAGACACAGGAAACTCCGTCCTGCATAATATGCAAAAACTCATCGTTCTTGCCTAAAATGCCCACCATTTCTTGTTGATCTTCCACCTCAAATTGTGTTTTCACTTGTTCACGCGACAAATAGATCCCTCCGTTTCTTTATTACTTAGCTTTCCTTAATTTCTATAGATTTTATAACCACGTCGCTAATGGGTTTATCTCTACCATCAGTTAGCACTTTACCAATTTTGTCTACTACATCCATTCCTTTGGTTACTTTACCGAACACAGCATGTTTTCCATCTAACCATGGGGTAGGTGCTAGTGTAATAAAGAACTGACTTCCCCCCGTATTTGGACCGGCGTTAGCCATAGAAAGCACCCCTGCTTTATCATGTTTTAACATAGGTGAAAACTCGTCTTTAATAGTGTAGCCGGGGCCACCCATACCAGTTCCTTTTGGGTCTCCACCTTGAATCATAAATCCGGGAATAATACGGTGAAAAATCGTACCATTATAAAAACCTTTTTTTGCCAGTTTAATAAAATTGTCACAAGTAAGCGGCGCTTCCTTGGTAGCCAATGTTGTTTCAAACGTTCCCATGTTGGTAGTAAAAACAGCCGTAGTAGGTTTTACTACAATTGCCTTGGCAGCTCCGGCACGATTTTCTTGATTACTGCAAGCAGTTAAAAACATAAGACAAACTAATAACACCATACTAATATAAAGCTTCTTCATTTCATAACCCCCAATAATATATTGCTTCTTCTATTATATAGTTTATTCCAACAAAATGGAATTATAAAACCCAAATTAACATGAAAATAACCATTGTTACCTATATTCCATCCAATAAATAGTCAAAAATGACGTCATACCTAGACGATTTGACAAAACATGTCTACACCGCTATAATACTTTTATTCGGAACTATAGCTCAGATGGTTAGAGTACCACGTTGACATCGTGGGGGTCACTGGTTCGAGTCCAGTTAGTTCCACCACTTTAAAACATAAAAAATACGACCAAAAGGTCGTATTTTTTTATGCCTACCGTAAACTACAAAACCACCTTTTATTTAACTATATTAGTTAACTTGCCAATTTTTTCGATAGCACAGGTAACTACATCACCAGGTTGTAAAAAGCAAGGAGGTTTCATGCCCATGCCTACACCGCCAGGAGTTCCTGTAACAATAACAGTGCCCGCTTGCAGTGTCATTCCCTGAGACAACTCGCTAATAATATGAGCCACTCCATGAACCAACAATTTTGTATTGCTATTCTGCCTAAGTTCCCCGTTCACACTACAGCTAATATCTAACTTAGGTGGAAAGGAAATTTCATCGGCGGTAACAATCCACGGACCCATAGGAGTGAAATCATCCATACTCTTACCAAAGTACCATTGTTTATATGCGGTCTGCACATTGCGTGCGCTAACATCATTGACAATAGTATAGCCAAATATATAGTCCTGAACATCTTCCTCGCTAACATTTTTAGCATCTTTACCAATAATTACTGCTAGTTCTGATTCATAATCCAAAGAATCTACAATATTAAAATGGCCGTCAATAAAACCATCTGGATTAACGGCACGATTGACTCTTTTAGAAAAATAAATTGGAACATTGCGTTTTTTTAGTTGTTCCTTGCCAAAAGAGTGTGCGATTTCTGTATCATGTTCCTGATAATTAATACCTAGACAAATCAAATCTTGGGCAGGTTCCGGTATAGGTGCCAAAAGTTTTACAGAATCTAATGCTACTTTAGCTTCCCCTGCAGCAACAATTCCTGCCAATTCTCCTAACGTAGCGTGTTTTATAAGCTGTTGCATGTCTACGTACATAAAAGCCGGTACAACATATTTACCATCTTCTGTAAGAATACCTACTTGTTCTTTGTTTTGATATTCATAAGTTAAAATTTTCATTACGTACCTCCTAAATATTACTTTATTTTAATTTTAATCCTTTTGTGCTAAAATATCCATAGTAGAAATGCAGGTTAAACAAGCTGTGCAAGTAAACTATCCCAAGGAGGACTTACTATGAATCAACAAATATATTATCTTGATGATGGGCGCGGTCCCTACGGTCAAAGCTATGACCAAGAACATGATGATTTTGATTACGCAGATTATTCCACTGACCACCGTGATAATAATTTTCGTAACTATGAAAAGAAAATCAAAAAATCGGAAAAAGAAGAAATCCAAGATATTTTAAAACACTACGAATAAAAAGCAGCCCGTCATCATCTGACGAGCTGCTTCTTATTTATCTTTCATAAATTTAAAGTAATAAACCGGCAAAACAATAATCCAAACAAGAAATGTGCCAATAGCCCATAATATACCATTTTCTATTCCTCGTTTTTTTGCATCTTGATAAACATAATACGCAAAACCCAGAGAAATAATCGTTCCTATAGATAACATGGAAACACCTCCTCGTTGTTATACTCTATATTTTAGCAAAATAAACCATAAATGTCGATTAAAAACGCTGCACATTTTGCTGTGCAGCGTTTAATCATTTTATTTCAGTACCTCTACACAGCGATGACATAGGGTTGGATGTTCACTATCTTTGCCTACGCTGTCACTATAAATCCAGCACCTCTCGCATTTAGTACCTTCAGCGGCTTTTACACTTACCTTTAAATCCTCGCGACCGGTAGCTTCTGTACCATATTGCAAGCCCTCAAAGAGAACTGCTTGGGATACAATTAATAAGTTTGGAAGCTCTTTCTCCACAGCCTTTAAAATCCGCAAAGCTTCATCAGTTGCATGTAATTCTACTTTTGCATCTAGAGAATGACCAATGGTCTTGGCTCTACGAGCATTTTCCAAAACCTTAGTAATTTCTCCACGAATTTCAATGAATTCATCCCACTTTGTTTCTAATGCTTCATCGATATATTCTTCGTGTACAGTAGGCCAAGGAAGCATTTGTACGCTTTCAGGAGCATTAGCAGGCTTAGTCATAAACTGATAAACTTCTTCCATGGTAAAGCTCAGTACAGGTGTTAGCATAACAATCAAATCATTCATTATTTCGTACATGGCAGTCTGAGCACTGCGTCTTTCTTTAGCTTCTGCCTTGGAAGCATACAATCTATCTTTAATGATATCCAAGTAAAAAGCACTCATTTCCACAGTACAGAAATTATGTATAGCATGATACAACACGTAGAAGTCGTAAGCTTCATAGGCTGCAGTAACTTCTTTTTTCAAAAGTTGCGTATGCATTAATGCCCAACGATCCAATTCTTCCATATCTTCGAAAGCTACTTTATCCTTGGTATAGTCAAAATCACTAGTATTACCTAGAATATAGCGAATGGTATTACGAATTTTACGATATACTTCAGAAAGTTGTTTCAAAATCTCCTTAGAAATTCTTACATCAGCTTTATAGTCAGAAGATGCTGCCCAAAGTCGAACAACGTCAGCTCCATATTGAGCTATAACATCATCAGGTGCTACGGTATTACCAACAGATTTAGACATTTTCTTACCATCGCCGTCTACTACATAACCATGAGTCAAAACCGACTTGTAAGGAGCCTTACCTGTACACGCTATAGAGGTTAGCAGCGATGATTGGAACCAACCACGATGTTGATCACTGCCTTCCAAATACATGTCTGCAGGCCATTTCAATTCAGGGCGTTCTTTTAGCACAGCTTCATGAGATGAACCACTGTCAAACCATACGTCCATAATATCGGTTTCTTTGCGGAAATGGGTATGTCCACACTTAGGGCATTTAGTCCCAACAGGCAGAATTTCTTCAGCTGTATGAGCCCACCACGCATCAGAGCCTTCTTTGCCAAACAAAGTTGCTACTGCATCAATAGTCTCGTCATTAATTAAATGCTCGCCACATTCTTCGCAATAAAAAATCGGAATAGGTACTCCCCAAACACGTTGGCGAGAAATACACCAATCATGACGATCTGCAACCATATTATGAATACGAGACTCGCCCCAAGCAGGAATCCATTTAACTTCGTTTGCAATAGCATCCAAAGCAGCCTTGCGGAAACCGTCTACAGAGGCAAACCATTGTTCAGTAGCGCGATATATAATTGGTTCCTTACAACGCCAACAGTGAGCATATTGGTGACGTATAGTTTCTTTACCCAAAAGTGCATTTATAGAAGCTAAATGTTTTAGCACTGGAATATTAGCATCAAAAACATTCATCCCAGCAAACAAAGGCCCTGCTTCTTCCGTTAATTTACCTGAAGCATCTACAGGTGAAATAATTGGCAGCTTATAGCGCATACCTGTTTCAAAATCCTCTTGCCCATGTCCAGGAGCCGTATGTACACAGCCTGAACCAGCATCTAAAGTAACATAGTCGGCTAAAACAATGAGCGAGTCTCTGTCCATAAATGGATGACGAGCTACAGCAAACTCTAAATCTTTACCAAGTACAGTTCCAAGTACATTAGTGAATTCGCGTTTACAAGCCTTACCAACAGCCCCTAATAAATCTTTGGCCATTAAGTAAACTTCACCTTCAGATTCTACCCACGCATATTCAAAATCAGGATTTAGCGCAATAGCAACATTGGCAGGTAAAGTCCATGGAGTAGTAGTCCAAATAACTACAAAAACATTTTTATCCTTAGCTGCCTCAGGTACAAGACCCTTGCCATCTTTCAATGCGAACTTAACAAAAATAGCAGGTGATTTTTCTTCCCCGTATTCAATTTCTGCCTCTGCTAAAGCAGTTTCACAATGAGGACACCAATAAACTGCCTTTTTACCCTTGTAAATATATCCCTTGGTGGCCATTTTACCAAAAACTCTAATTTGTCTTTCTTCATACGCTGGCTTTAAGGTAATATAAGGATTTTCCCAATCACCCAAAACACCTAAACGTTTGAAATCTTTGCGTTGTTGATCTATCCAGCCCAAAGCATAGTTACGACATTCATTACGTAAAACAAGAGTGTCTAAGGCATGACGATCTAGTCCTAAATTTTTAATTGCTGCATGCTCAATAGGCATACCATGAGTATCCCAACCTGGAACATATGGTGTGTCAAACCCTTGGGCATATTTGTATTTTACAACAATGTCTTTCAGAATTTTATTTAATGCCGTTCCCATATGAATCCTACCATTAGCATATGGTGGTCCATCATGTAAAACGAACTTTTCCTTGCCTGCATGCAGAGCTTGTTTTTTCTCATAAATCTTGTTTTCGTCCCAGAACTCTAAAAATCCAGGCTCTCTTTCCGGCAAACCTGCTCGCATAGGGAATTCAGTTGTCGGCAAATTTAATGTTTTACCATAATCCACAATACTACACCTCCAAAAAAAATAAAGCCCCCTATCCCAAAAAAGGGACGAGGCTAAATTACCCGTGGTACCACCCTAATGACACCTATCGGTGCCACTCAAAATGTTTTAACGTTCATTACACGATTTGGCCTACTACTACTTCGGCAAATTGCTCTAGAGTGATTTTCCTTTGTTAAATTACTGGCGGACTCACACCATCTCCGCTTCGCTCTTCGGTCTTTAACAAACTACTGTCTCTATCATCGCTTTATTCATTATTAAAAACACTGTAATTATACAATAATATAAGTATTAGTGTCAACGCCAAGCAAATTTATAGTTAAAAATATCTAAACTGCCATTTCGTTGCAAGTAAGAAGTATCGTTAAGTAGAAACAGCGCACGCTCTTGCCACTTATTTATTCCGAGGATACTTATAGAAGCAGGTTTTACATCAATGGAAAAATTTTTATTACTTACCTCAGAAATATCCATTCCTATCCAAGAAAAAACTATATTTTGTATTGTACCCTTATGAGCTACAATAATAATATTTTCGCCAGAAGTAATAATATCATTAAATCCTTTTACTGTTCGATGGTAAAACTCTCTACGAGTCTCACCACCATCATAATTGGCATGATCCAATTCTTTTTCTGATACCGGCCTACGATAATATTTACGTGCTTCTTCTTCAGTTAAGCCAGCCGCTTTACCATTATTTTTTTCACGCAAAAACTTTTTGGTTTGAACATTAGTTCCACCTAACGCTAGGCTAATAATATGCGCTGAAGCATTGGCTCGTTGCAAGTCACTAGAAAAAATAACGGGAACCGGATGTCCGGCAAACTCTTTCACCAATACTTCTGCCAAATCTTGCATTTGTTGTTTGCCGCGCTCTGTCAATTCTGAATCGGTCCAACCGCCGGTAAAATGCTCAGTATGATGAGTAGCTTCTCCATGCCGCACCAAAATAATCATAGGTCCTCCTTCAAGAAATTAAATATAGCGTTTTAGCGTAATACTCGTTCTTCCTTTTTTGGTAGTACCGCGAACTTCTGTAACTTCTACTCGTCCGCGCCCACGATAGGAAATGATATCGCCTTCCCCTATAGTTTGAGCGGCGTTCTTAGCTTCTTTCCAGTTGACCTTTACATTTTGACCCTTTATTTCATCAGCCATACGAGAGCGTGACGCCCCATAACCTGCTGCTGCTACTGCATCCAACCTCATGGCTGCCACTGTAGCACTTATAATTTTTACTTGCTCTTCCTTTTCTTGCAACTCAGTTTTAGGTATATTAATGAGCTGTACAGTTGCCGCTCCAATCTGAGTAAGATTGGAAAGGATATAACTATTAAAACTTTTATCTGCTACAAACTGTGCTCCTTCAGGAATAAAAATAATGTCTCCCAAAATATCTCTTTTGCAGCCCAGTCCCATAAAAGCGCCTAAAATATCTTGATGCCCAAGAGTATAATAACGCTTGTCCCATTCAACCTTATAGGCATCTATAGCGTAGTCAGGCTGTCCATAAAAATCCTCAGAAATAAAAGCTGCTTTTGCCCGCTCCGGATTTAAAAACCCACCATTAGTTTCCATTTTTATACGATCAAAATTAGCAGCAATAATCTCTGCTACATTAAGACTATGGGGATCCAAAAAATCGCTAAGCTTATACTTTCTACTCCGATTAGCACCTTCACACAAATCCAACAATTTAGCCGCCAGCTCTTCATCTCCACCAGCTCTAAAATATCTTAATATTTTTTCTCTATCTGCCATATCATTTACCCTTTAATTCATTATTGCGTTTTAGAACAGCGCTTACGGCATCATACATAGCTCCACGTACACCATGCAATTCAAGAGCATGAATTCCTGCAATGGTAGTTCCACCGGGAGACGTTACTTGATCACGCAATTGAGCAGGGTGAAGGCCTGTTTCTATTGCCATTTTACCAGCTCCTGCAAAAGTTTGTGCCGCCAGTTTTATTGCTAGTGCTCTTGGTAAACCTACATTGACCCCAGCATCAGCTAAGGCGTCAATAAGTACGAATACATAACCAGGACCGCAACCACTAATAGCGGTAATTGCATCCATAGCAGATTCCTGTACTTCTACTACCTCTCCACAAGCTCCAAAAATCGCCTTCACGGTCTCAATGGCACTTCTTGAAGCAATATCATCAGGAGCAATTGCCGTCATGCCAGAGCCAACTGCAAGTGGCGTATTAGGCATAACACGAATAACTGCCTGATGCTTAAATATTTTATGAAGTTTCGCCAAATCTACAGAACCCATAATGGAAACAATTGTCGCTTTATCCGGTATAGCAGCAACAACGTCTTCACCAAGGGCAGTATTTACCATTTGTGGTTTAACAGCTAAAATAATGATATCGGCATCATTAACAACTTCAGCATTTTTAGAAAAAGTTTTTATTCCATATTCTTTAGCCAAATAATCTCTTCTGGCTGCCGTTGGTAAGCTTACGCTAATTTCTTCTTTTCGAGTCATGTTGGCCGCTAAAAGTCCCTTTAAAATGGCTTCTCCCATAGCTCCACACCCAATAAAAGCAACCTTACCTGTAGTTTTTATTTCCCCCATGGTGAATCACTCCTATCTCCATAAGCTGTATTCCCTGCATCTATATCTACGTTTTGTGGAGCACAAACCATAATATTACGGCCAATTTTTTTCATGCTGCCATTAAGTGCATAAATAGTGCCACTAACAAAATCTACTATGCGCTTCATTACGTCACTATCAGTATCTTCGAAATTAACTACTACCGGTTGATTCTTACGCAAATAGTCTGCGACTTTTTGTGCGTCATCAAAATTTATCGGTTCTATAACAACAACCTTAACTTGCGTTTTTGCTAAGGGCATGGAAATTAGTTTATCGTCATCGGCATTTTTCGCAGCAAAAAAAGACTTCCGCTCTTTGCGTACTCTGTTTGTTTGCCGATCTTCCCAACTTTTAGTGCCAAACATCGGGCGCATTGGTTCTTCCTTAACCGGCTCTTGTTTTACTTCTACCTCTTCTTCGTCTCCATATAACCCCAAAGCTTCGCAAATTTTGTCAATAATTTTCATTAATTTCACCAATCCTTTATTTAATAGAATAGTCCCTGAGTCCAAATAGTGCTGTTCCCAAACGGACTGAATTTGCTCCTTCTTCCACGGCTATCCAATAATCGTGAGTCATACCCATAGAGAGAATGTCACAGTTTGCGACACCAACTTGTTTTTGCAAAAGCAAAAAATCTTCGTATCCTGCTGCAAAAACCGGCTTAGTTTCTTCCGGTCTATCTGTTGCTTGTGCAATAACCATTAGCCCTCTCACACGAACTTTATCAAAAATAGCCAATTTTGGCAACATGGCAATGAATTCTTCCTGTAAAAATCCACTTTTTTGCTCCTCGCGAGCAACATTAACCTGCAATAGAATATCCTGTACTTTACCTATTTTACCAGCTTCCTTGTTGATTGTAGCAAGAACTTTTTCACTGTCAACTGACTCTATAACATCAAATAAGTCCACAGCCTGTTTTATTTTATTTGTTTGTAAATGCCCAATTAAGTGCCACACTCCACCCGGAGCAAGGATTTCCTTTTTCCCTTTTGCTTCTTGCACACGATTTTCGCCAATGTTATTTAAGCCTGCGGCTAATGCTTCAGTTACTACTTGTGCAGGATGGTTCTTTGTAACAGCTACAATAGTTACGCTATCTCCTGTTACCATTTTAGCCTTACGATGCGCAATTGCCTCGTCAATACGAGCGCGAACTGCTTTAATATTATCCTCTAGCATAGCAAAGAGCCTCCTAGATAAGTTGCTTCTTCTTTTTAGTCAAAAGATCCCTCTTTATTTTTTGTAGACAATTGCTGCCAAACGCCCTGTTTTACCATTTTCTGCACGATAAGAAAAAAACAAATCTTTATTATCAAAAGTACAAACTTCAGCACACATAATATTATTAGGCAAAACACCATTTTCTTCAAGTTGCTTGCGGTTTACCTGCCACAAATTAAAGTGCCAGTGACCCTTTGTTGTAGGTACAAAACAATCATGATATTTAGGGGCAGCATTCCAAACTGTCTCATCGACTTCATAACAACAAGCTCCTATGGATGGTCCAATCGCAGCTACAATATTTTCCGCTGAGGCTTTATATTTACTTATCATAATATCTACTGCCTGCGCAGCAATATCACTAATAGAGCCACGCCAGCCTGCATGTACAATAGCAATAGAATCACCTTTGACATCTATAAGTATTACAGGTACGCAGTCAGCATAAAAAAGCATTAAGGGAACTTGCTTCATGTTCGTAACCAAGCCATCAGCATTGCCAATGGTTTCAGAAAAATCAGTTGCACCACTTCCCATATTTTTCTCAGTTACAGAAACTATATGATTACCATGAACTTGAGCGCAAGTGGTAGCTTTATTTAAATTAAAATTCAATGCATCTGCTACTTTCTGCCTGTTAGCTAATACCTTATCTGTTTTATCGCCAACATGCAGAGCCATATTAAGCTCCCCAGGGACAATTTCACTTTGTCCATGCATCCTGCAAGTAAAAGCATGAACAATATTTAGAGCTTCTAGACGAGGAAACACACCATACCAGACACCATTTTTTTGTTTTAGAACGAAATCAGACATAAAATCCTCCCCATAAATGGTTCATCTATATATTATAGTACATCCAACAAAAAAAGACGACAATTATGTCGTCTTTTTTTATATACTATTTCAATGCGTTCTCATAACGGACAATCATTGTTTCTAAAACCTTAAGCCTTGCATAATATTTGCAGTTTGCTTCTACAACTGTCCACGGTGCAACCTTGGTATCCGTGCGATATAACATTTCATTAACTGCGTCAACATAAGCGGCCCATTTATCACGATTGCGCCAATCTTCCGAAGTTATTTTCCATGTCTTATTAGGATCCTTTTCCCTAGCCTCAAAGCGTCTATATTGTTCATCTTTGTCTATCTGCATCCAAAATTTATGTACAATAATTCCTTGCTTAGCCCATTGGGCTTCCATATCATTAATTTCCTTATACGCACGATGCCATTCATCCACATTGGCAAAATGTTCAACTCGCTCTACCAAAACACGTCCATACCAAGTTCTGTCAAAAATTGCGACTTCCCCTGTGTTAGGAATATGTTGCCAAAACCTCCATAAGTAATGAAAGCTTGCCTCCCAATCATTGGGGGAACCGATTGGGTTCACCGCATAGCCTAAGGGATCTAGTGCTGAAGTAAACCTTTTAATTACTCCGCCCTTTCCTCCTGCATCCCAACCTTCAAAGCCAATAACCGTACTGATTTTTTTCTTATATAGCGCATATTGTAAAACTTTCAATTTTTTTTGATATTCTTTTAATTTTTCAGCATAATCACTTTTATTTATTGTTTTAGTCAAATCGAAAGTACTCAAAATATCTGGAACAGATGAATCTTTTTTTATAGACAGACTACCCACAGTCTTTTGTTTATTACTGCGCAAGGCTCGCTCAAAACTGTCAATGATAATATTAAAAACAGCTATAACTCCTACACGCATATCCTCCAAAGGCACAACATTCCAGGGTGCGTAAGTCGTATATGTCATTGCTAACATTTTTTCATAAACCTTATGATAAGCTTTATAGTCGATACCCTCTACACCACCTGGTGCTAAGGTCTCCCAGCTATCACCATATATCTTGTCTATTTTCTTTAAATTCTTTTCTTGTTTCTTTGCCGAAATATGTGCAAATATTTTAATAATGCAGTATTTTTCCTCTGCAAGTTCCTTCTCAAAAGCATTAATCTGTTCATAACTTACATCGTACCAAGAAGATGCTTCGTCAGGATCGCCTACATCATGTTCATTTTTTAAAAAATACCACCCTCTGTGATATAAACTAATAGCGCCTTTATTGGGTAACTGCTGCCAAAACGCTGTGAAAAAAGGTTTTGTCCTCTGCACTTCTGTAGTCTTGGATGTTGAATATACCCTAAACCCGCGAGGATCCATAACAGATAAAAGTTGATTAATCAATTCCCCACGCAAAGTGCCTCTGAATCCTTCGAAAACGACAAGAACAGGAATTCCTGCATCTCTAATATCTCTCTGCAGTGCTCCCACTTTTACAGATAATTCTTCAAATTTCTTTGCATAATCCTTTTTAGACATTCTTTTTTGTAAATCAATTTTTTCTAACACCAATATCACTCCTGCATCAAACGTCTTTTCCGTATGGATTTAATGCTCTTGGCTGCCCTAGCACTTCCTTCATGATCAAACCACGCCTAATGGTATCGCGAGTAATTTTTCCTCGCCAGACATTTGGCTTTTCCACCCAATCACTTGTATTAATCTTTTCAACCGGCGCTGCTTGGCGCTCATATTTTACCATAGTAGATGGAATTGGTTCTGACTGAATAGTTTCAGAGCTCATTTTTTCTGCCTGCATTGGGGTCTCTTCTCTCCCCCAATTGCGCCAAAACTCTTTATTTGTACGAGAAAGTCCGTCATTTTCTGCCGTTGGATTTTGTTCGTTTGGTGTTTCTTCTTGTCTTGGCCGCTTTTTACTTCCCAGTAATTTGGGAAGTAAAAAGAACACAAAAGCCCATATTATAAAAATAGGTAATATTCTCATTATTTACTCCCACATTTTCTCTTATTTTAAAGGTTCTGTTTTTCCGCCATCAGGACCGGCTTCTCCTATCATATTGCGCATTTGCGTGTCAGCAACAATATTATTCATACGATAATAATCCATAACACCAATACGTCCTGCTTCTAAAGCTGCTGCAAGTGCAATTGGTACTGCTGCTTGTGCTTCCACGACTTTAGCTTGCATTTCCTGAGTATAGGCCTTCATCTCTTGTTCTCTAGCTACTGCCATAGCACGTCTTTCTTCAGCACGCGCCTGAGCTATGCGTTTATCAGCTTCAGCTTGATCAGTCATAAGCTCTGCGCCAATATTTCTACCTACATCAACATCGGCAATATCAATAGACAAGATTTCAAAAGCAGTTCCTGCATCCAACCCTTTTTCTAAAACTGTCTTGGAAATATGGTCAGGATTTTCTAATACTTCACTGTGATTTGCCGCAGAACCAACGCTAGTAACAATACCCTCACCTACACGGGCAATAATAGTTTGTTCACCGGCGCCACCAACTAAGCGGTCAATATTGGCACGTACAGTTACACGAGCCTTTACTTTTAATTCTATACCATTTTTAGCAACAGCAGAAACGATTGGTGTTTCGATAACTTCCGGATTAACACTCATCTGTACTGCCTCCAAAACATTTCGACCGGCTAAATCAATAGCACAAGCCCGTTCAAATGTTAGAGGAATTTCCGCACGATGAGCAGCAATTAAAGCATCAATTACCTTATCAACGTCACCACCTGCTAAATAATGTGCCTCTAGCTGATTGGCATTAACGACTAAACCTGCCTTGTTGGCTTTAACCAAGGGCAATACGATTTTAGACGCTGGCACACGACGCAGCCTCATACCGACCAAATTCAAAATGCTTACATCCACCCCTGCCGCCATAGCTGAAATCCATAAACCTATGGGGAAAAAATTTAAAAATAGGTAAATCGCAAAGATTGCTAAGATAATAACAAACCCACTACCTAAAATATCAATACCTAAAATATTCATAATCACTTCTCCTTTTTCACAAAAATTTTATTTCCTACAACTTTAAAAACAACGATTTCTTCTCCACTTGCAATAAATTCTCCATCTGCAACTGCGTCTACCCGTTCTTCATCAATTAGAACCGTACCACTTGGCCTTAACATACTTACCGCAGTCCCTGTTTTACCAATATAATTACTTAAGTCAGGAGTACTGCTGTAACCATGTTTGTTTTCCTGGCGATTTTTCAACACCAGTAAATTCCATGCTGGGTTATTAGGTAAATACTTAATCAACACAGCAAAAGCTGCTAAAACAACTATCAAACCGCCTGTTAGCCAATACAGAGCAGGTCTGTTGCCTCCTAAAGCGAGGTAAAAACTTCCTAATATGCAACAAATACCGCCTATTCCAAAAATACCAAAACCAGGAATAAACACTTCCACAACCAAAAGGACTACTCCCAGTATAAAGAGTCTTATTTCCATCCACCCAGTTATTAGATCAAAAGTAGAAGGATACAAGTCAAGCGGAACAGTCGTAGCAGCTAAAGCAATTGTTGTCCACGCCACCAGACATAAAGCCGTGATAATTAAAACATACTTTTTCATTGCACTCCTCCTCTTGCCCTCTTTACAAAATAATGTAACAATTTTACTTATAATTTATTATAACACAAACATGAAAATAATTTGGCTTTTATAAAAATAACATGAGGGCTAGCTTGCCGGAAAAATTTATAATCCAGCTTTAAGTAAAAAAAAAGATACCTCAAGGGTATCTTCTTTTTATTGTTATTTTAATATTTCACGTACCAACATATTGATTCTCTTTCCGTCGGCCCGTCCCTTGGTTTTGCCAATAACTAAAGGCATTACCTTGCCCATATCTTTCTGGCTGGTAGCACCACATTCGGTTACTGCTTCTTGTACCAAAGCTTTTAATTCTTCGTCGCTTAGTTGTTGAGGCAAATACTTTTGCAAAACTGCAATTTCTTTTTCGTTCTGCTCTACAAGCTCCATGCGGCCGGCTTTCTTAAACTCTTCAATAGAATCCTGGCGCATTTTAACTTCTTTCATCAGTACAGCCATAACCTCATCATCACTAAGGTCTTTTTTATCATCAATCTCAATATTTCTGATATTTGAACGGGCCATGCGGATAACTCCAAGAGCCAGTTTCCCAGCCTCTCTATCACGCATCGCTTGCTTCATATCTGCAGTCAAAAGATCTTTTATCGACATTGTTACGCCCCCAAATTATCTGGTTTTGCGCTTTCTTGCAGCTTCAGATTTTAGCTTACGTTTAACGCTAGGCTTTTCATAATGCTCGCGTTTTCTGACCTCGGAAAGGACCCCGGCTTTTTGGGTTGCGCGTTTGAAACGACGCAATGCGCTGTCTATTGTTTCGCTTTTGCCAACTTTAACTTCTGTCATCTGTTATCCCTCCCTCCACAACCGCTTTAAGGAAGTGTAGTAGTATATTACACCTAGATATTATAACTTATAGCCTCCCAGACTGTCAATAGATTAACAAGGGGGCCATCCAAGTGTTTTACCACCTAGGACATGGAAATGCAGATGGTTAACAGACTGTCCTCCATCTTCACCTGTATTAATTACTATGCGAAACCCGTTTTCAGCAATTCCTAATTTTTTTACTATTTCACCCAATTTGGCTTGGATATAGGGCAGCAATTTTGGGGAAGCTGTCAAAATATTTTCCGTATGCTCTTTAGGAATAATAAGCACATGAACAGGAGCTCCGGGATTAAGATCATTAATAACTATTATTTTTTCATCTTCATATATCTTTTCACTTGGTATTTCGCCTGCAACTATTTTGCAAAATATACAATCAGTCATTTTGTCACCACCTTTGTACAAGGATTAATTCGCCAAAAAAATACTTTCCCCTGCCAAAAAACAAAAAAACGTTTTTTTTACTCATACGAAACTGCCAAAAACACCATCTTTATATAATTTTTCCACCTTAATTAGTCGTACTTTGCCGGCACATGTATCATCTCCATAAGCAAATACGCGTACATACTCTTGAGACAACCCTTCCCATATGCCACTAGTTGTCTGTGCTTCCATAATTACAGAAACTTTTTGTCCTATAAGTTTTGTACAAAAAGCAATATGTCCTTCCTCATCTACTCTTTCCATTCTAGCAACACGTTCTTGTTTCACTATTGGTGATATCTGCCCGGAATAATTTTCCGCAGGTGTTCCACGCCGTTGAGAATAGGGAAAAATATGAATCTTACTAAAGTTACATTGCTTTATATATTTTAAAGAATTGGCAAAGTCGGCTTCTTCCTCACCAGGGAAACCAACTATTACATCGGTTGTAATAGAAACATTGGGTAATTTTTCTCGCACCTTATTAAGCATTTCTGTAAATTTTTCAGTAGTATAAGGACGATGCATAGCCGCCAAAACTTTATTACTGCCAGCCTGCAATGGTAAATGTAAATGTTGACAGACTCTGGCGTCTTCTGCCATAAGAGCCAAAAGCTCATCATCTACTTCTACGGACTCTAAAGAACCTAATCTTAAGCGCACCAAACCAGGCACTGCTAAGGCTGCTTTTACAGCCATTACTAAAGTATCTCCGTCTTTGTTTTCATGTCCGTAAGCACCCAAATGAATACCTATAAGCACAATTTCTTTAAAACCAACTGCGACTAAATTTCCAACTTCTTCAGTAATATTAGTTAAACTTCGAGAACGCAAGGGGCCACGGGCATAAGGGATAATGCAATAAGTGCAAAATTGATTGCACCCTTCTTGAATCTTTAAAAACGCTCTTGTTTTATGTGTTCCCTCATCAGCGTTCATTTCTTCAAATTTGCTACCCATTTCCAGCTTACGTACTGCGTCCAAAGTATCGATTCTTTGTTTACCGTAAGCTTCTTCTACTAGGCTTACTATTGTCCCTCTATCTTGATTGCCCACAATAAGATCTACTCCACTAATCGCCTTAACCTCATCAGGAAAGGTTTGTGGATAGCATCCTGTAACAACTACCAAAGCATTTGGCCCCTGCCGTACAGCTTTATGAATAATTTTTCTTGATTTACTTTGTCCCATATTAGTAACAACACAAGTGTTTATCAAATAAACATCTGCATTAGAACTAAAATCAACTACCTTATAGCCGGCATTACGAAATAGTTTTTCCATGGAGGCGGTGTCAGATTGATTTACCTTACACCCTAAGGTATAAAAAGCTATTGTTTTCATTACTTAACCTCCAAAATCTCCTGTTTCATATAAAATAGCCGCCACCGTCGCTAATCCAGCTGTTTCAGTGCGCAAAATTCTCTTGCCCAAACTTACTGAAGTCATTCCACCTTCTTTTAAAAGATCGAGTTCCTCCTTGGAAATACCGCCTTCCGGACCAATCAGCAGCAGTATTTCTTTAACACTTTTCTGCGACTGCAAAAGTTCTTTTAGGCCACGCCTATCTTCAACTTCATAAGCAACTATTTTCAATTCCACCCCTTGCTTAAGGGCTAAAAGTTGCTTAAGGGTCAAAGGCGTAGATACCTGTGGGACTATTTCACGTTTGCTTTGTTTCGCAGCTTCTTCCACGATTTTTTGCCAACGGTCAGTTTTTTTTCTTGCCTTTTCTGCATCTAACTGCACTACACAATTATCCATAGAAACAGGAATTATTTCGCTAACTCCCATTTCCACTGCCTTTTGCACAATGAAATCCATCTTGTCACTCTTAGGCAGCCCTTGAGCTAAGATAATACGGACAGAAGGTTCATTAAAGGCTGCTAATTTTTCCACCAGACGTACAGAAACAACGGCTTCTGTAATAGCTTCAATTTCCATCAAAGCACTTACTTGGTCGTTGCTCACTATTTGTAACTGCTGCCCAACTTTCATTCTTAACACATGACTAATGTGGTGAGCGTCTTTGCCCGTTATTGTCATTAATTCTGCAAACGATGCAGGTAAAAAAAATCTGTGCAAAGTTATTCCTCCCTACACATAGTAATCGCTGCCCATCCACCCTGCCTGTCTATTTTTAAAATCTGCATGCCATTTTTGGCCGCAGACAATAAAATATCATCTACTCTTTCTTCAATAATACCGCTGGCCAAAAAGACACCCTTGTCTTTTAGCTTTCCAGGAATATCCGGCAAGAGCATAATAATGATATCGGCAATAATATTTGCAACTATTATATCTGCTTTTCCTTCAGTTCCATGCAATAGATCTCCCTGTTGCACAGAAATCTTCTGGGACAAATTATTTAAAGCAATATTTTCATTCGCTACTTTAACTGCCGTCAAGTCAATGTCAACAGCCTTGCAACTCCCTGCACCTAAAAGTGCTGCAGCCATTGCTAATATTCCGCTGCCACAACCTATATCAAACACAATATCCCCATGTTTAACAAGTCTTTCTAGGTTCTTCATACACATATTAGTTGTATGATGCAGACCTGTACCAAAAGCCATGCCAGGATCAATATCTATTACTTTTTCATCGCTTCGCGGTATATAACTTTCCCAGGTAGGTTTTATAACTAAAGAATTCCCCACTTTGGTAGTATGGAAAAATTTTTTCCATTCATTAGCCCAATCAGTTTCTTTCACTACGCGAAATTTTGTGGGACCACAACGACAAGGACCAATACGTTTTTCTACCTCACCAATTTTTTCTTCTAATTGGGTTAAACGGGCAGTTAACTCTATATCATCAGGAAAATATGAGGTAATGGTAACTACTTCTACATTTTCTTGTCTAGGTATATCACACATTTCCCAAGTATCAGAATCACGCAAGCTATTTAAGAGCAGTGGGTCGTCAATAACAACCCCGCCTGCTCTTAAAGTGTTAAATATATCAGCAACTGCTTCCACAGCCTCATGTATTACTTGTACACTAACTTCAACCCATTGCTGCATTAATATTTCTCCTATCCATTATTTAAACAAGCCGGAAATCTTTTTTAAGAAGCTTTTTTCTTCTGGATTAATATCATCTCCGCCAACGTCGGAGAATTTCTCCAATGCTTCTTTTTGCTTCTCGCTAAGCTTGGTAGGAATTACAACCTTAACACGCACCAATTGATCGCCGCGTACACCATTTCTAAGACTGGCAACACCCTTGCCTTTTAAGCGTAAAATTTTGCCTGGTTGCGTTCCTGCAGGAACCTTCATAATAACTTGCCCATCTAAAGTTGGAACCTTAATTTCAGCCCCCAAACTAGCTTGAACAATATTTATTGGAATTTCGCAGTGAATAGTAGTTCCATCACGTTCAAAAAATTTATGTGGCTTTACATACAAGTAAACATATAAATCTCCCTTGCCGCCACCGCGAATACCTGCTTCTCCCTCGCCGGCAACCCTTAGTCTGGAACCGCTATCTACCCCAGCCGGGATTTTAACCTTCAAAGTCTTATTGCGCTTAACGCGACCTGTACCACGACAAGCCTTACAAGGTGTTTTAATAATTTTTCCTGTACCATGACAACGTGTACATGGGCGCACATTAACCATTTGCCCAAACATTGTATTCTGTGTTACACGCACCTCGCCGGTACCATGACACTCGCTACAAGTATCAACACTAGAACCAGGCTCAGCACCTTTACCATGACAAACGTCGCACTCTTCCTCACGGTTTAGGTTAACTTCTTTTTCGCAGCCAAAAGCAGCTTCCTCAAATTTTATTTCTAAATCCATGCGTAAGTCTGCTCCTGGGCGAGGGCCATTATCTGCCCTACCACGGCTACTACGACCTTGGCCACCAAAAAACATATCGAATATATCGTCCATACCTTGGCCGCCGAACCCTTGACCACCGCTGAATCCTCCAAATCCTCCGCCGAAAGGATTTCCTTGGGCTCCGCCTCCATTTTGGAAAGCGGCGTGACCATATTGGTCGTAGGCAGCACGTTTTTGCTCATCTGATAAAACGCTATAAGCTTCAGAGCATTCTTTAAACTTTTCGGCAGCTGCAGGATTATCCTTATTCACATCAGGATGATACTGACGTGCAAGTTTACGATATGCTTTTTTTATTTCATCTGCAGTAGCGCCTTTAGCTACTCCTAGCACGTCATAATAATCTTTCTTTTCCAAAATAGCACCATCCCATTTGAAACAATTTTTAAAATTTAAACTATTCACCAAAATGCACGAAAAACCGTGGCCTTCGTAGCTAGACTATACTATATTAGTATGTCTCGCTACGAAAACGCAAGGTTTGCAAAGCAGAGGGGTAAATATCGTGAATTTTAATTATTTTTTATCTTTCTCATTTACAACTTCTGCATCAACTACATCATCATCATTTTTCTTGCTGTCAGCACCTGCAGCACCAGTATCAGATCCCTCAGCACCTTTAGCTGCTTCAGTTTGTTTATACAACTCAGCTGACAATTCATACAAAGGCTTAGTCAAAGCTTCAGTATCTGCTTTAATCTTGTCGTTATCTTGACCCTTCAAAGTTTCCTTCAAAGTTGCCAATGCTTCTTGCACTTTCTTAACTAAATCTTCATGGCCTTTGCCATCCATATCCTTACAAGTCTTTTCAGCTTGGTAGCATAAGGAATCGGCTTGGTTACGTACTTCTACGCCTTCCTTGCGTTTCTTATCTGCTTCAGCATTAGCTTCTGCTTCTTTAACCATCTTTTCTACTTCATCCTTATTCAAACTGCCGGAAGAAGTAATGGTGATTTTTTGTTCTTTGCCTGTGCCAAGATCTTTGGCACTAACATTAACAATGCCGTTAGCATCAATATCGAAAGCAACCTCTACTTGAGGTACTCCACGAGGAGCTGCTGGGATACCGCCTAATTCAAAACGACCAAGAGTCTTGTTATCAGCTGCCATTTCACGCTCGCCTTGCAATACATGAATATCAACAGCAGGCTGGTTATCTGCAGCCGTAGAGAATACTTGCTTACGAGAAGTAGGTATCGTAGTGTTACGATCGATAATCTTTGTAAACACGCCACCCAAAGTTTCAATACCCAAGGATAACGGAGTCACATCAAGAAGCAATACATCTTTAACATCACCAGCTAATACACCAGCTTGGATAGCGGCACCAACTGCTACACATTCATCTGGATTTACGCCGTGTGCCGGGTCTTGACCCAATACTTTTTTAATAGCGTCTTGAACAGCAGGTATTCTTGAAGAGCCACCAACAAGCAATACTTTAGCAATGTCTTTAGCTTCTAGTTTTGCATCTGCCAATGCTTTTTTCGTAGGTACAACTGTTCTCTCTACCAAATCAGCAGTCATTTCATCAAATTTGGCGCGAGTTAAATCCATATCTAAATGTTGAGGACCATCAGCACCTGCAGTAATAAACGGTAAGTTGATATTAGTGGTCAACATGTTAGACAATTCTATTTTAGCTTTTTCAGCTGCTTCACGAATACGTTGCATAGCCATCTTATCAGGAGACAAATCTATACCTGTATTTTTTTTGAATTCATCAGTCATCCATTTCATAATGCGCTCGTCAAAGTCATCGCCACCCAAATGAGTATCACCATTGGTAGCTTTTACCTCAAATACACCATCGCCCATTTCCAAAATAGACACATCAAAAGTACCGCCGCCTAAGTCATAGACAAGGACAATATGGTCATCTGTTTTATCAATACCATAAGCAAGTGCGGCTGCTGTCGGCTCATTAATAATACGCAAAACATCTAAGCCTGCAATCTTGCCCGCATCTTTTGTTGCTTGACGTTGACTATCGCTAAAATAGGCAGGAACTGTAATAACTGCTTGATTAACTGTTTCTCCTAAATATTTTTCAGCATCGCCTTTCATCTTTTGTAAAATCATAGCGGAAATTTCTTCCGGAGAATATTTTTTGTCATCAATAGCTACTTTATAGTCAGTACCCATATGACGTTTAATAGAACTTATAGTTCTCTCTGGATTAGAAATAGCTTGACGTTTAGCCAATTGACCAACTAAGCGCTCGCCACCCTTACTGAATCCAACCACAGACGGAGTTAAACGACCACCTTCTTGTGTTGAAATAACAGTAGGTTCGCCACCTTCCATTACTGCTACAACAGAATTTGTTGTACCCAAATCAATACCAATTATTTTAGACATCTTAAATTCCTCCCAATCGTTATGTTTAATTTTAATTTATATGAAATCTCAGCCTTACGAGATTATCAACTAACCTTTAGTTACTACTCTAACTTTACTATGGCGTATTATACGACTATTAATCTTATAACCTTTTTCCAATACCAAATCAATAGTGTCTTCAGGTAATTCAGCATTTTCTGCTCGCATAATAGCCTCATGAAATTCAGGATTAAATTTCTCACCTTGAGAAGGTATTTCTACAACATTCAATTCCTTCAGAGCCTGTTCAAACTGCTTATGAATCTTTTCTAGTCCAAGTCTAATAGTTTCACTGTCGGGAGACTTTGCAATACTTTCTTCTGCTCTTTCAAAATTATCCAGAACCTTTAAAAACTTTCCTACTACACCAGCCGTAACAAACCCGGCCAATTGTGTTTGTTCCTCATTATTACGGCGACGCAAATTATCAAAATCAGCTTGTAACCGCAGTAACTTGTTTTGTAACTCTTCAATTTTACTGTCTCTTTCATCCACTTGAGGCGGCGCCTCAGTACTTGTTTCTTCTTGAGACTTAACAACATCATCAGCAGCAATTGTTGCTTCTTCTGCTGCCAATTCCTCTGTAGGAATTGTATTCTCTTTGTCACCATGTTCTTTGTTCTGCACTGTTGTTCCTCCTCGTTTATTTAGGTCTTTGCTTTATCGAAAACTACTTGCAGATACTTGTGAAGATAATCCATAACGGATATAACCTTACAATACTCCATTCTAGTAGGCCCTAACACTGCCATTGTTCCAACTACCTGGCCGTTCAGCCGATAAGTAGCTTGAACCATACTGCAATCTTGGATGCTCGTAAATTTATTTTCGCTGCCTATGGTAATGCGTAATCCTGAATTCTCTCCTGCATTGAGCATATCTTTCAATAGTTTTTCTTCTTCCAAAACGCCTAAGAGTTCTTTTATTCTATCCGCATCTCTAAATTCAGGCTGATTAAATAATTGCTTTGTCCCTCCTAGGAACATTTTTTGCTCTTGTTGTCCTGCACTCATTTGCTGTACTGCCTTAAGCAGTGAGGTGAACAACATTTTATCCCCGGATAAATCAACATATAACTCTTCTAACATAGTTCCCTTGATATCGCTAAGTTTCATGCCATGAAGTTTATTGCTAATTCTCTGGGCTAAATAATCCATTTCATCTTGCTTCATTCCTAAGGGAACTTCGACAACGCAATTATCAATATTACCATCATCAGTAATCAGGCAAAGAATTGCCCGATTGCGGTCAAGTGGCAAAAACCTCATATAAGAAAAACAACTGCTGCTATCGCGATTGGTCAAAACCATGGAAACATTTTTGCTCATTCTAGAAAGAATTTTAGCAGTAGATTGAAAAATATCATCTATACTTCGCACACGTTCACGGTACCAACCATCTATAAGCGCTCGGTCGTTATCGGTTAAGGCCCCCGGTGAAATCATAGAATCAACATAGAATCTATAAGCCTGTGCTGAAGGCACACGTCCTGCCGATGTATGTGGCTGTTCCAGAAATCCTAAAAGTTCCAAATCGCTCATTTCATTACGAATAGTAGCTGGGCTTATGCCCAAATCATATTTACGTGCAATAGTGCGTGAACCCACAGGTTCGGCAGTAGCAATGTAGTCCTCTATGACTATTTGTAAAATTTTCTTTTTTCTATCTGTCAACATCATTGCACTCTCCTTGCCTGTCGTTGTTAGCACTCTCTCGTGTAGAGTGCTAACACCTTGATATAAAGATACTCCTTCTTTACCTAGTTGTCAATACTTTAAAGCATTTTTTACAAAAATTTTTCAAATACTTGATTGCCGAATTTCATGCCAAACTCAGTTAAACGCATAGTCCTCTTTAACCTATCAATTTCTATAAGACCCTTGCTTTGGCACTCGATAATTTGTTTTTTATAAATTTCCATAATATTGGCATCAAATCTTTCCTCAGCCACCGCTAAATTTACCCCATAACTTGTCCTTAATCCCATAAAAATATATTCCGCTAATCTGGTTTCTATTTCCAATTCTTCTGTTTCCGGTGCCTTGCCCTGTAAATATTCTTCAATATTGTTGGAATTTGTGATCCTTGCCTGCCCATCAAAAGAACATGCGGATAACCCTAAGCCCAAATAAGGTAAATATTGCCAATATACCAAATTGTGCAGAGATTCTTCCCCCGGACAAGCATAATTAGATATTTCGTAACGTTTATAACCTTGCTGTGGTAAGTATTTAACCACGAAGTCGTACATGTCACCACTGTCATCTTCACTTGGCAAAGTTAGCTTGCCTGCATCCAAATTATGGCATAGTGGTGTTCCTGCTTCTACCACAAGGCCGTACACCGACATATGTTTTACTCCTTGTGCAACTGTGGTTTTTAATGAATCTGTAACAGATTGTAATGTTTGACCGGGATAACCATAAATTAAATCAGCACTAATACGTGAAAATCCAACCTCACTGGCCATATTAATCGCTTCCCTAGCTTGTATAGAAGTGTGTATTCTCCCCATAGCCTTAAGTTCCTCATCCTGCATGGATTGTATGCCAAAACTAATACGATCAAACCCCAGTTGTCTATATGTGTGCAGGCTATCTAAAGAAATCGTACCCGGATTTGCTTCAATGGTAGCCTCAAGAGGATTTTGCCATAATCCATTGTTTTTTAAAGTCCCCACTATTTGGCGAATATTTTCCAATGGTAAAACAGATGGAGTTCCTCCGCCAAAATAAATAGTAGCCTGTGGATTGACCGGAAAGCTCAAAGCTCTTTGTTTGATTTCTTGGCAAAGCCTATCTGTGTACTTTGCCATAGTTTCCCTATTTTGATGGGGAAAAGAAGCGAAATCGCAATATAAACATTTTTGCAAACAAAAAGGGATATGTATATATATCCCTTGAATTTGTTCCCAGTTATTCATGGTAAAACCTCATTTTAAAATAGTAATATTTTTTTATTTATTATCATCCATTTTCAATATGGCCATAAACGCTTCCTGCGGCAATTCAACTGTTCCCACTTGTTTCATGCGTTTCTTGCCTTCTTTTTGCTTTTCCAACAACTTATGCTTACGTGAAATATCGCCACCATAACATTTAGCCAATACATCTTTGCGCATGGCACTAACTGTTTCTCTAGCAATAACTTTGTTACCAATAGCAGCCTGCACGGGAATTTCAAACATCTGCCTAGGAATAAGTCCACGCAATTTTTCAACTAACTGCCGTCCACGGTATACTGCTCTTTCCCTATGCACAATAGCTGATAGTGCATCTACCGGTTCGCCATTTAGAAGAATATCCACCTTAACTAGATTAGAAGGCCTATAACCATGCAATTCATAGTCTAAAGAGGCATATCCTCTTGAACAAGATTTCAGTTTATCAAAATAATCATAAATAATTTCGCTTAGTGGCAGAGCATAGTGAATCATAACTCTAGATTCATCTAAGTATGTCATATTGTCATATTCACCACGTTTTTCTTGCGAAAGTTCCATTACTGCTCCAACATAATCCTTAGGAACAATAATTGTAGCATTCACAAATGGTTCCTCCACATGATCAATAACAGTAGGGTCTGGAAACAAGGAAGGATTATCAACCATTTCCACTGTGCCGTTAGTACGGAAAACTTCATATATAACATTAGGCGCCGTAGTCAAAAGTGATAGATTATATTCTCTTTCCAAGCGTTCTTTCATAACATCCATATGCAACAAGCCTAAGAAGCCACAACGAAAACCGAATCCTAAAGCCACTGAAGTTTCCGGTTCAAAAACTAAAGAAGCATCATTTAATTGTAATTTTTCCAAAGCATCACGTAAATTATCATAATCAGAATTATCTAAAGGATAAAGACCGCAATACACCATTGGTGTCGCCTTCCGATAGCCAGGCAAAGCAATGTCTGCCGGATTATCGTTATTGGTTACGGTATCGCCTACTCGCGCATCACGCACGTTTTTAATTCCTGCGGCAAGAAATCCTACTTGCCCTTCTTCTAATACATCTATAGAAACAGGTTTAGGAACAAAGCATCCTACCTCCGTAACTTCAAAAACTTTTTCCGTTGCCATCATTTTAATACGCATACCCTTACGTATATTGCCATTAATAACTCTCACATAAAGGACTACGCCCTTGTAAGCATCAAATTTAGAATCAAAAACCAAAGCTTGCAAGGGTTTGGAACTATCACCGTTGGGAGCTGGTATTCTCTGCACTATAGCTTCCAAAACTTCATCAATACCCATTCCTGTTTTGGCACTGCACAAAATAGCTTCAGACGCATCTATCCCAAGGATTTCTTCTATCTCATGTTTCACTCTCTCCGGATCGGCACTTGGCAAATCAACCTTATTAATAACAGGTATAATTGCTAAGTCATGCTCCATGGCTAAATACACATTTGCTAGTGTCTGTGCTTCAATACCTTGAGTGGCATCAATGACCAAAAGGGCACCTTCGCAGGCTTGTAACGCTCTAGACACTTCATAAGTAAAATCCACATGGCCTGGAGTATCTATTAAATTTAGCATGTACTCCTTGCCATCTTTTGCTTGGTATCCTAAACGTACTGCTTGTGCTTTAATAGTAATTCCTCGTTCTCTTTCCAAATCCAGAGAATCCAGAATTTGTTCTTCCATCTCACGCTTAGATAATGTACCTGTTGTTTCAATCAAACGATCTGCTAAGGTTGACTTACCATGATCAATATGGGCAATAATAGAAAAATTTCTAATTGTTTCTTGTGACATATACACATACTCCTTACATTTATACCTAAATTATCTCTTACAAGTGTTAGTTATTATAACATTTATAACGCTTTGCAAGCAAGTATAGGGGGTAATATTAGAAATATCTCTTGCCAAAATTACGTACTCGTGATAAAATTCATGGGTAAAGTAATTTTTAGGAGGTGAATTTCGTTGCCAAACATTAAATCTTCGATTCGTAGTGTAAAAACCGATGCAGAACGTCGTGCTGCTAATGGCCCTGTTAAAGCTACTCTTCGTACGGCTTCTCGTAAAGTTTTAGCTGTAGCTGCTGAAGGTAACAAGGAAGAAGCGCAAGCATCTCTTGTTAGTGCATCCGGTTTACTTGATAAAGCTGCTCGTAAAGGTATTGTTCACAAAAACGCGGCTGCCCGTAAGAAATCTAGATTAGCTAAAAAAGTTAATGCTCTAAAATAATAAAAACCTGCTCATGCGAGCAGGTTTTTTTATGTCTATTACCTAGTTTTTTTTGCTTTACGCTCTTTTTTTATTTCACCTTTAGTTTTACCACTATCACCCAGCTTTTGTTCAATAGCTCTATTAATGGCATTCAATACACCTAAAATAGAAGCTAAATTAATATTACTAGCGATACCTATACCAAAAATATGTCCGTTACCCGGAACTTTAAGTTCAATATAAGAAATAGCCTTGGAATCACTGCCCCGTGAAATAGCATGCTCATGATAATTAATAAATTCATATCCTTCTACACCTATCGCCTGCAACGCATTAAAAAATGCGTCAATAGGCCCATTGCCGATACCGCTAATTTCAGTAGTAACACCTTTTACTGCTACCGTACCCTCAAAATGAGTGTGGGTATCTTCATCGGCGCTCGAAGATTCTTCATACACCTTATGTTTACCTAAGCTATATACGCCCTTGAAATCTACATATTCTTTATTAAATAAATCAACTATTTGTGTAGAACTCAGTTCATCACCAAAAGCATCCGCAGCAGCTTTAACAACATTACCAAATTCAGGATGCATTTCTTTGGGCAAATGATAGCCTACTGCCTGTTGTAAAACGAACGCTGCTCCACCTTTTCCTGACTGACTATTAATACGTATTACCGGTTCGTACTCACGATTTACATCCGCCGGATTTATAGGTAAGTACGGAACTTCCCAATATGGGCTTTTTGTGTTAGCCATATACTCAAATCCTTTGCGTATGGCATCTTGATGTGAACCTGAAAAAGCAGTAAAAACCAATTCACCAGCATAAGGATGGCGTTCGTGAACACACATCTTAGTAACTTTTTCGCAAACTTCTTTTATAGCTCGTATATGGGAAAAATCGAGTTTAGGATCTATATTCTGCGTATACATGTTTAGAGCTAAAGTAACAATATCCACGTTGCCGGTGCGCTCACCATTACCAAACAAGGTACCTTCTACTCTGTCCCCTCCAGCCATCAGTGCAAGTTCTGTGGCTGCAACTCCTGTGCCTCGGTCATTATGAGGGTGCAAGCTTATAATCGCTGCTTGACGATTTTTTAGTTTTGAACAAAAATATTCAATTTGATCTGCATATGTATTAGGCGTTGACATTTCTACTGTAGACGGCAAATTCAATATAACCGGTTTTGCTTCTGTTGCCTCTAAAACATCCATAACGGCCTCACAAATTTCTACCGCAAAATCCATTTCCGTACCGGTAAAGCTTTCCGGAGAATATTCATAGCGAATATTCATACCACTTTTTGCAATTTCTTCTTTTGTTAATTGATGAATTAATTTCGCACCATCTACTGCAATTTTTATAATACCTGCCTGTTCCTCTTTAAAAACAACTTTTCTTTGTAAAGCAGAAGTTGAATTATAAAAATGAACTATAACATTTTTAGCCCCTTTTACGGCCTCAAAGGTACGCTTGATTAGTTCTGGTCTGGCCTGAACTAAAACCTGTACAGTAACATCATCAGGTATGTAATTTTCATCTATCAAAGTACGAATTATTTCATATTCAGTTTCTGATGCAGAAGGAAAACCAACTTCAATTTCTTTAAAACCAATATTTAACAAGGTTTTAAACAATAAAAGTTTTTCTTCTAATTGCATAGGTGTAACCAAAGCTTGATTACCATCACGCAAATCAACGCTGCACCAAATAGGTGCCTTCGTGATTTTTTTACTTGGCCATTTTCTATCAGCAATACTCAATTCATTAAACGGAACATACTTCTTAATAGGTGCTTTCATCTATAACTCCTCCTTTAGTTGAGGGCGAAAAAAATCCCGCCCCATACAAAGTATAGGGGCGGGGAACATTCCACGCGGTACCACCCTAATTCGGCTGCTACTAAAGCAAGCAACCCTCTCGACCTCCAACAAGGCCCTGGCATTTAACGATGCCACTCGTCTTATTCTACATATCAAATAAGCAACTCAGGGATGAGTATACACATAAAAACAACCATCGGCTTGCACCAAGCGCCGACTCTCTATAGGCTTGTCCATCATGTCTTGTTCCCGTCAAAGTCTTTGTAGTAAACAATATTTATGATTATGCTAAATATTATAAGTATAAATGCAACAGTTGTCAATAAAAACAAAGCATTATTTATTGACAATAACATAGCAAAAGCGTAGAATATGTTCATAATCCTGGAGTAAACCGAAGTAAACATAATTGATGACTACAACGCTGGGGTAGCTATTGGAAGTGTGTGCATGTGTGCAGCATGCGCATTTTTTGTTGCATTTTCTGACTGTTTATCTTCCGTTATTTAGTTGCTCTTTGTCGCACGCACATTAACCATTCTGTTGATGCTCGTTGTATAACCGGTTTCTTGCCATTTTCTTTTTATGGGGTGTTTTAAAAGATTAACTTGCAATGAAAAAGTAAAATTAAAGGAGAGATTATGATGAACAAATTTATTAAAGCCATAATTACCACAGCATTATGCGTTACTGCATTAGCAGCCATCGGTTGCGGTGGCACAAAAAGTCCAGAAAAACAATTAGATACATCCAAACCTATTAAGATTGGTGTAACCCCAGGGCCACACGCAGAAATAATGGAAAACGTAAAAAAAATAGCTGAAAAACAAGGTTTGAAAATCGAACTGATGGAATTTTCTGATTATGTTACTCCCAATACCGCTTTGGCCCAAGGTGAACTGTGGGGGAACTGTTTCCAACACAAGCCTTTTTTAGATGCCACATTAAAAAAAGAACCCAAATTTGATTTAGTTAGTGCTTTCCCTACTGCTTTGTTCCCTATTGGGATTTATTCCAATAAATTAAAACCAGGAGATAAAATACCTGACGGAGCAACAATTGCTATCCCCAATGATCCATCTAATGGTTCTCGTTCTATTTTACTTTTAGCGAATGCAGGCCTCATTAAGGTAAAAGATATAAAAAATATTGACACTTCTTTGCATGATATTACCGAAAACCCACATAACTATAAAATTATTGAATTAGAAGCGGCGGCCATCCCAAGAAGTTTGGATGATGTTACCTGTGCTGCAATTAATACTAATTATGCACTATCAGCACATTTAAATCCTGCTAAAGACGCTTTGTTGCGTGAGACAGCTGACTCCTTCTATGTAAATATTTTTGCTGTCCGCAAAGAAACTTTAAAAGATCCCCGCTTAGAACAATTAAGGAAAATTTATCAGTCCAAAGAAAACGCCACGTTTATCTTAAATCATTTTCCCGGCTCTGTATCTATTGGTTGGAAGGAATAAAGGGGTGCTTGCATGAATCAGGACGAACACATCGATGAAATGTGGCAACAATTTCATTCTATTCCGGAACCTGCTTTTAAAGAAGTTAAAACTGCGGCTTTAGCTGCAAAGATCCTACAACAAGCAGGTTATGAGGTAACTTCCGGGGTTGGCGGTACCGGTGTAATTGGTGTACTAGATAGCCATGAACCAGGTCCTGTTGTCGGGCTGCGTTCTGACATGGATTGCTTAATATTCACAGAAGATTACAAAGAAGTTGGTATACACGCCTGCGGTCATGATGCTCATATGTCCATTGTGTTAAATGTAGCCGAAATGCTGGCAAAAAATGGTATTAAATCCGGCAAGGTAAAAATTGTAATGCAACCTGCCGAAGAGATTGGGCGCGGAGCCAGAACTCTTCTATCCACAGGCGTTATTGATGATATTGACTATCTTTTGGGCCTTCACCTTATGCCAAAAGAATTAGCTACTTCAGGACAGATAGTAGCTCAAATACATTGGACTGCTTGCACACTACTAGAGGCAGAAATTTCCGGACAAACTGCCCATGGTTCAATGCCCAATTTAGGCATTAACGCCATTGATATCGGTTGCTCTATTATTAATACTATTAACGCCATCCACATGAATCCCTTGGAAAGCTGGAGTGTAAAACCTACACGTTTTCAAACAGGAGAAGGTGCGCTTAATGCCATATGTGATTCCGCTACCTTAGGCTTTGATTTGCGAACTACTAAAAATTCGGAAATGGAAATACTAAAAGCTAAAGTGTTTAATATTGTGAAAAAAACTTCCGAACTTTATGGTGCCCAAACAAAAATTAAGTTGGTTGGTTCCTGTCCAAGTTCTGAAGATGATTTGGAAATTTTAGAATTAATAAAGGCTGCTATTATCGCAGAAGTTGGTAGTACAGGCCTAATTCCTGAGCGTACCACAACTGTGGGTGAAGATTTTAATTTTTATAAACAGTTCAGGCCAAAGCTAAAAACAGGTTTTATTGGGTTAGGGTGTAATCTTACCCCAGGACTGCATGACCGCAATATGCATTTTAATCACAAAGATTTAATCCATGGTGTAAATGTTTTATACAGTCTTGTTAACAGTCTTTTAAAGTTAAAAAAAGAATAAATAAAAAAATACCGTGCACATGTGCACGGTATTTTTTAACGTTCTTCACGATCATAGGGAATACCAAGGGATTGTGGCGCAGCCAGCCTTCCACCCCTTTTGATTAAAACTAAAATAAGCACTAAAATTGTGAAAATATATGGAAGCATGTTTAAAATAAAAATTGAAACAGGTATGCCAAGTACTTGCAAATGGAAACCCAACGCATCTATTCCTCCAAAAAGGTAAGAACCAACCAAAGCGCGCCAAGGATCCCACAAAGCGAAAATAACTAAAGCCACGGCAATCCAACCACGACCTGCGGTCATATTTTCTAACCAGCAAGGCGCATAGGCCAAAGAAAGGTATGCTCCTCCCAACCCAGCCAATGCTCCGCCTATAATAACATAAATATAGCGAAGTCCAAAAACATTAATACCTACCGCATCTAAAGCGGCAGGATTTTCTCCTAAAGCACGTAAAAATAGTCCAGCTCTTGTTTTATATAAATAAAAAGCTGCCAATAATACTAAAGCGTAGCTAAGATAAACTAAAGCGTCCTGCTTAAATAAAACAGACCCAATAATAGGTATCTTGCTCAAAAAAGGAATTGGTAATTTTTCGAAAGTTTGTTCCGGTCTCATGCCAACATAGGCCTTACCCAAATAACTACTAAGCCCCGAGCCAAACAAGGCAAGAGCCAACCCGCTAACAACTTGGTTAGCTCTTAAAGTAATCGTTAAGTACGCATGTATTAGCGCCATAAGTGCACCGGCAAACAAAGCAACGCATACTCCCAACCATGGGCTATGAAAAGTGACTGAAGCCATAAACCCAGTAGCAGCGCCAACTAACATCATCCCGTCAACGCCAAGATTTGTAATACCTGCACGCTCTGTAATTAACTCTCCCAAAGCAGCAAATAATATAGGTGTTCCAGCCGTAATGGAAGCGGCTAAAATAGAAATAAGCAAGGTCTCATTCATTTTTTTCGCCTTCCTTACTACTAATAAATTTTATTTCATATTTAGTCAAAATATCTGATCCAACCACAAAGAATAACATTGCCCCCTGTAGCATAGTTGCTGTTGCAGATGGCATGCCCATAGTCTGTAGCATAAAACCACCTACATGGATAATTGCAAATAAAAAAGCTACCCCAATAATGGCAATAGGATGCAATCTAGCTAACCAAGCAACAATAATTGCTGTATAACCATAGCCGGGGCTTATACCCGGCTGCAATTTACCTACTACCCCACTTACTTCTACCATTCCAGCTATGCCACAAAGCGCACCTGATATGAACATAGTCAATAAAACATTGCGTTTAATATTTATGCCTGCATAACGGGCTGCTATTGGATTGGACCCTATTACTAAAGTCTCATAACCCCATTTGGACTTTTTGAAAATAATCCAAAGGACAGCGGCAAGAAGCAGCACGAAAAAAATACCATAATGCACTCTTAAAGAACCAAATGTTGGCAACATGGCAGCTTGTGGGAAAGCAGCTGTTAACGGAAAGTTTTTACCGCCGGGATCTCTCCAAGCACCATATACTAAAAAATCTACCCACAAAATACCTATATAATTCATCATCAAGGTGGAAATTATTTCATCCACCTGCCATTTGGTCTTAAACCAACCAGCAAGGAGTCCCCATAAGCCACCACCAAGAGCACCCATAATAATCATTGTAGGAATCATAAGCATAAAAGGTAACGTAGGGAAAGAAAGAGGAATCCAGGTTGCCGCGCAAGCACCCATGTAGAACTGCCCTTCCGCTCCAATATTCCACAAATGCATACGGAAAGCTACCGCTATGCCAAGGCCACACAAGGCCAAAGGAATCATCTTGACAAAAGTTTCTGAAATTCCATATTCAGAACCCAAAGCACCTAAAAACATAGCAGAATAAACTTCTACAGGATCCCGATCTGTTAAAACAAAAAATATAGCACAAAAAAACAGAGACGCTAAAACAGCAACAATAGGAACTAGAGTCTGGGATACAGGATTGGGAGCTAAGCTTTTTTGCAACTTTATTCTCATACACTCTCCCCCTTGTCTTCTACTACTCCGGCCATTAATGAGCCAACTCGCTCCATGTCCATATCTTTAATGGGGAATTCTCCTAGAATTTTGCCACTGAAAATGACGCCCACTCGATCTGAAAGTTCTGCAATCTCTTCCAGTTCTTCAGAAACAAGGATAATTGCTGTGTTGTCTTCTTTAAGTTGCAGTAACAATTTGTGAACTGATTCAATTGCGCCAATATCTAATCCTCTCACAGGATATAAAACTATCATGAGTTTAGGTTTAGAAGCAATTTCACGGCCCAACAACAATTTTTGCAAGTTGCCGCCACTCATCATTTTAACAGGCTGAAAAATTGAACCCATACGTACATCAAACTTTTCAACTATAGCTTTAGTAGCCTCGACAGCCGCCTGTTCTTTTATCCACCAGCCTTGTGAATATTTAGGCTTATCATATTCTTTTAATATTACATTCTCACACGAATTTAAGCTTGGCACTAAGCCCATGCCCAATCTGTCTTCCGGCACATAGCTAATTCCACGCTCAATCATATTTTTAGGGGACATCCCCGTAATTTCTTCGCCATAAAATTTAATGTTACCACTCTTTACCGGTCTTAAGCCTGCCAAAACTTCGGCTAATTCTCGTTGCCCATTTCCGGAAACTCCTGCAATACCATAAATTTCTCCTGCTTTAACCTTTAATGACAGCTCATTGAGGCCAAGTGTACCCACATCATTCAATGCTGAAATATTATCTATTTCCAGAACAGTTTCTCCTAATGCTTCTCCCTTTGTTCCACTTTGCGCTACGTTAATTTTCCTACCTATCATCATCTCAATCAAACCATAGCGATTAGTGTCATCACGATCAAAACAACCAGCTACTTTCCCTGCTCGCAAAACAGTAATTTTGTCCGCAAGTTCTAAAACTTCATTCAATTTATGTGAAATAAAAACTACTGCACATCCATCATTTGCCATTTTTCTTAAGTTAAGGAAGAGTTCTTTGGTTTCTTGCGGTGTCAAAACAGCAGTAGGCTCATCCAAAATTAACACTTTGGAATTGCGATAAAGCATTCTGAGAATCTCAACTCTTTGCTTTTCACCTACCGATAGCTGCCAAACATAACTCCTTGGATTTACTCTCATTCCATACTTTTCGCCCAATTTTTCAATATCAGCTACAACCTCTTCTTGAGACAAAAGAAATGAATTTGATGACTGGCTCAAAGCAATATTTTCTGCCACAGTAAAAGACTCTATAAGTTTGAAATGCTGATGTACCATGCCAATACCGCTATCAATAGCATCTCTTGGAGACGCAAATTTCTTTTCTTCGCCACACACACTAATAACACCCTCTGTAGGACGATATAAACCTGTCAGGATGCTCATTAACGTTGTTTTACCGGACCCATTCTCACCTAATAAAGCATGTATCTGTCCTGAATACAAATCAAGATTAATTTGATCATTGGCAGTAACTCCCGGAAAACGTTTTACAATATTGCGCATGCTAATTAAGGGTATCCCTGCCATAATCATCTCTCCTTAACACCTTAAATGACATAGGAATCGACAACTGTATTGCCGATTCCTATGACCTCATTTTAAATATTATTTGCTAATATAGCCGTCTACGCCTTCTACAAACCAATCAATTTTTAGAAGATCAGCATCCGACAGTACTTGTCCTTGTTCTACACGCACTTTACCATCTTGATCCTTAATAGGGCCGGCAAACGGATCTAATTTACCACTAATAATATCTTGCTTAGCTTGATTAACAAGAGTTCTTGTAGTCTCTGGAACCATCGGTCCATAGGGAGCAATATCTACTACATTATCTTTCATAGAACCCCAATAAGCACCACTCTTCCAAGTACCTGCTTGAACTTCTTTAACAACCTTCTCATAATAAGGGCCCCAATTCCAAATAGCAGAAGTTAGAACAGCCTTAGGAGCAGCTTTGCTCATGTCCATGTTATAACCGATACTCCATTTGCCACGTTCTTCAGCTGCCAATTGTGGCCCAACAGTATCTTGATGCTGAGTAATAACATCAGCGCCTGCATCTATTAAAGTTAATGCAGCTTGTTTTTCTTTAGCAGGATCATACCAAGTATTTGACCAAATAACTTTTACTATTGCTTTAGGATTAACTGCTTTTACACCAAGAGTAAAAGCATCAATGCCACGAACAACTTCCGGAATAGGAAATGCCGCTACATATCCAATAATATTACTTTGTGTTTGTTTTCCTGCAACCATACCTGTCAGATAACGTGCTTGATAAATTCTTCCGAAGTAATTTCCCATATTGCTTGCAGTTTTATAACCTGAGCAGTGCATGAAAATTGTATCCGGATATTTTTTTGCCACGTTTACCATAGCATCCATATAGCCAAAGCTAGTTGCAAAAATTACTTTATTTCCCTGAGAGGCTAATTGCGTAATAACACGTTCAGCATCAGCACCATCGCCAACATTCTCTACATAAGCTGCCTCTACGTTCTTGTTGTCTTTTAACAATGCTAAACGGCCATTGCTATGCGCATTAGTCCAACCACCATCATTAATTGAACCATTATGTACAAAAGCTATCTTAGTTTTACCGCCCTTATCAGCATCTTTCTTGCCGCCGCCACAGCCAGCTACAGCTAAACTGCCAACCAACAAACAACTTAAAAAAACTCTTTCCCACTTAGAAAACATACACATACACTTCCTTAGCTCAAATTTTTCCGCTCCCGCGTTAATTTCAGATACACTATATTATACCTCAAACATTCCCGTTGCTCAATCAATATTTTTAGCTTTGCTCATTTAAGCATAACGTGATACTTACTAGGCTACTAGCCCTCTATGCCTCATTGCTCGGGCATAATTTAAAGAAAAACTTTGATTTAAGCTAAAGTATAGTTGTAAATATTGTAACATTATAAAACAAAACACCTTACCTAAAATCGGCAAGGTGTTTTGTTTTATATAGCGCCTAATTCCTGACGCAGCTTCTTAATATCTTCATTTTCCAAATATTCATCATAAGTATACTTGCGATCCAAACAACCATTTGGTGTCATTTCTATCACACGATTACAAACAGTTGATAGAAGTTGATGATCATTAGAACGCAAAAGCAGCGTTCCCTTCAAATCAACCAAACCATTATTCAGTGACGTAATAGACTCCAAATCTAAATGATTTGTAGGCTCATCCATCAGCAAAACATTGGCCCCGGAAAGCATCATTTTAGCAAACATACAACGTACCTTTTCTCCACCGGAAAGCACGTTAGCTTCTTTTTGTGTTTCTTCACCGGCAAATAACATGCGTCCTAAAAATCCGCGCAAGAAAGTCTCTTCCGGATCTTTGGAATATTGTCTTAACCAATCAACCAAATTGTCGCTAGTAGCAAAATACTTGCCGTTGTCCTTGGGCAAATAGGCTTGAGTTGTAGTTATACCCCATTTTAATTCCCCTGTATCAGGTTCCATTTCTCCCATAAGTATTTGCATAAGAGCTGTTTGTGCTTGCCCATTGCCACCAATAAGAGCTACCTTGTCACCTTTTTCCAAGCTAAAAGTTAAATCTTTAAAAAGGACTTCGCCATCTAGAGTTTTTGATAAATCAGTTACAGTTAAGATATCGTCCCCAGCTTCGCGATCAGGTTTAAAGTTGATATATGGATAGCGTCTGGTAGATGGTCTAATGTCATCAAGTTCAATTTTGTCCAAAAGTTTCTTACGAGAAGTGGCCTGCTTAGATTTGGAGGCATTAGCACTAAAACGTTGCACAAAAGTTTGTAATTCTTTTATTTTGTCTTCTTTTTTCTTATTAGCATCTCTGGCCATTTGCAAAGCCATTTGACTGGACTCTTGCCAAAAATCATAGTTACCAAAGAAAATACGTACATTACCAAAATCAAAATCTGCAATATGAGTACAAACTTGGTTTAAGAAATGACGATCATGAGAAACTACTAATACGATATTAGGGAAAGACGCTAAAAAGTCTTCTAACCACTTAACAGAATCATAATCTAGATTGTTTGTAGGTTCATCCAAAAGCAGAATATCAGGTGTTCCAAATAAAGCTTGGGCTAAAAGTACGCGGACCTTTTCTTTGCCGCTTAGCTCGCTCATTTTCTTTTCATGCAGCTCCGGTGAAACACCTAAGCCTGCCAGAAGACGTGCTGCTTCAGTTTCTGCATCCCAGCCATTTAGCTCGGCAAAATCAGCTTCTAGTTCGGAAGCACGTATACCGTCGGCATCGCTGAAATCTTCTTTAGCATAAAGTTCATCTTTTTCTACCATAATATCATAAAGCTTCTTGTGTCCCATTATGACCGTTTTAAGTACTTCAAATTCATCATAAACATAGTGATCCTGCTGAAGAACAGCAAGACGTTGTCCCTTATCTATAACAACATCGCCGGAACTAGGCTCTACTTCACCGGCCAAAATTTTTAGAAAGGTAGATTTGCCGGCGCCATTCGCGCCAATCAACCCATAACAATTTCCTTCAGTGAATTTTAAATTAACATCCTCAAATAATACACGCTTGCCAAATCTTAAAGCTAACCCTTGGGTTAAAATCATTACATAAATCTCCTTTGCTAAACAGATACTATGTATCTTACCATAAATATTTGCCTACGTCTAATCTTGTTTATAAAAGAAGTCTTGCAAACCTGATAAAAGGCCAGCAAGACTTTTCATGTTTTTTTATGCTTTTCTATACAGTTTTTCCCTTATATGGGCACAATTCAATTAAAACACATTCACTACACAAGGGTTTCCTAGCCTTGCAAATATTGCGTCCATGCCAAATAAGCCAATGATGTGCATCGCTCCACTTATCTTTAGGTATTGCTTTCATTAGTTCTTGTTCTACAGCTAATGGGTCATTCCCCTTAGCCAATCCCAGCCTATGTGAAACTCGGAAAACATGGGTATCTACTGCAATAGCGGGAATTCCATAAATCACGCTTGCAACAACATTAGCAGTTTTCTTACCTACGCCAGGTAACGTCATAAGCTCAGCAATATTATTAGGAATAATACCGTTAAAATCTATTAGCAACTTATGACAGGTTCCCAAGATATTTTTAGCCTTAGCACGAAATAATCCGCAATCATGTATAAGCTCTTCTAGTTTTGACTGCTCTAATGCCGCCATTTTTTCCGGTGTATTGTAAGTCGGAAAAATACGCGCCGTTATTTTATTTACTCGCTCATCAGTACATTGGGCAGACATAATAACAGCCACTAATAATTCGAAAGGTGAATTATAATTTAGCGCTGTTTTAGCACCTGCATAATGTTCTTCTAATGTTGCTAAAATTGCATCTTTTACTGCCTTTTTCATTAATTAGTCAAACTCCTAATTGGTGCCGGGATTCTTCCACCACGAGCAATGAATACATCCGGTTTAAAGGTATTTACTTTTATAATTGGGGCATAACCTAACAACCCGCCAAACTCTACGCTATCTCCAACCTTCTTGCCAGGTACAGGGATAAGACGAACAGCTGTAGTTTTATTATTAATCATACCAATAGCCGCTTCATCAGCAATTATAGCCGAAATTGTAGCAGCTGTAGTATCTCCTGGAATAGCAATCATATCCAAACCTACAGAACAAACACAAGTCATAGCTTCTAATTTTTCTAAGGTCAGACAGCCACACTCTACAGCGTGAATCATTCCAGCATCCTCACTAACCGGAATAAAGGCGCCGCTTAAACCACCCACATAGCTAGATGCCATTAAGCCACCTTTTTTTACTGCATCATTAAGAAGTGCTAACGCCGCAGTCGTCCCCGGACCACCACAACATTCCAAGCCAATTTCTTCCAATATATAGGCAACACTATCACCAACAGCCGGTGTAGGCGCCAAAGATAAATCAATAATACCAAACTGGGTATTAAGTCTCTTCGCTGCTTCTTGTGCAACCAATTGACCAACTCTAGTAATTTTGAAGGCAGTCTTCTTAATTGTTTCTGCCACAGCTCCAATATCTTGTCCACGTACATCTTCCAAAGCACGTTTAACTACGCCAGGACCACTTACACCTACGTTAATAACGCTTTCCGGTTCCGTTACCCCATGAAAAGCTCCTGCCATAAAAGGATTATCAGGTACGGAATTACAAAAAATAACCAATTTAGCGCAACCTATGGCATCGTGTGCAGCTGTTAGGCGTGCCGTTTCTTTAACTATTTGCCCCATTTGCCTTACCGCATCCATATTTATACCACATTTTGTCGAACCAATAGCTACAGAAGAACAAACTATATCAGTAGTGGCCAATGCTTCGGGAATAGAATTAATTAATATCTGATCACCTTTAGTATAGCCTTTATCCACTAGAGCTGAGAAACCGCCAATAAAGTTTACGCCTACTGCTTTAGCCGCTTTGTCCAAAGCCATAGCCAAAGGCACATAACTGTTTGCATCACAACTTTCCCCCACCATAGAAATAGGAGTCACAGAAATACGTTTGTGAATAATGGGGACACCTAACTCAGCTTCCAGATCTTCACCGGTCTTAACTAAATGTTCAGCCTTGGTAGTAATCTTGTCATAGATTTTTTGAGCTACAACATTAATATCAGGATGCGAACAATCACGCAAGCTAATACCCATAGTAATAGTGCGCACATCTAAATTATTCTCAGTTATCATTCTTGTTGTTTCTAAAACCTCTTTAATTGTAAACATGAACTGCCTCCCTATATACTATGCATAGCTGTGAATATATCTTCGTGCTGTGCTCTAATTTCAACTCCGATTTGCTTACCCAAAATGGTGGCTTTTTCTTTTAATTCTTGCAAAGATACACTCGCAGTTGCCATATCAGCAACAACTACCATGTTAAAAAAACCATCAAGTATATTTTGATTAATGTTAAGAATATTTACCCCATTATCCGCCAACAAGCCACTGACCTTTGCTGTAATACCCACCGCATCTTTTCCTACTATTGTTACAACTATACGCATTTTCGCCCATCCTCTCATTGTTAAGCTAAAGCTCCTAGGTTATCGCACTATTATACGATACTAACTCTAAGGTTTCAACGCATTTACCAATACTAATCACTAATTTTTTATTGTCCTAGCATATTTATCTCTTCAATTTAACAATACGACCATATTGAAAGTTTATCCGTATTATTTAAAGTCTTTGTAATTATCGCCAAAACCGTATTTCTCTATTACATAGTCCAAATCCTTATCACCACGGCCGCTTAAATTAACTAAAATTGATCCTTGTCCCATTTCTTTTGCTCTACGCATAGCGTAAGCCACAGCATGGGCGCTTTCCAAGGCTGGTATAATTCCCTCATAACGAGATAATTTAAAGAAAGCATCAATCGCCTCTTCGTCAGTAGCACTGTCATATTTGACACGACCAATTTCACGTAAGAAAGCATGTTCCGGTCCAACAGAAGGATAATCAAGGCCGCTTGCTATAGAATATACAGGTCCCGGTTCTCCGTCTGCGTCCTTTAACATAATACTGTCAAAGCCATGCATAACACCTTCGCTGCCATAACTCATTGATGCAGCATTATCTCCCATTTTTTCACCTCGACCCAAAGGTTCTACACCAACAAGCTCCACCGGTTCGTCCAAAAATGGCACAAACATACCTATAGCATTACTGCCACCACCAACACAGGCTGTAACTACATCCGGCAAGAACCCCGTCATTTCTTTAAATTGTTCTTTTGCTTCTGTCCCTACTACTGCCTGAAAATCCCGTACAATAAGAGGGAAAGGATGAGGCCCAACTGCAGAACCAATACAATAAATAGTATCCTTATATTCCTTTAAATAAGCGGTAAATGCGGCATCAACGGCTTCCTTCAAGGTTTTTAAGCCATGTGTCACAGGCACTACTTTAGCACCTAAAACCTTCATCCGTGCTACATTAGGCGCTTGTTTGGCAATATCTACTTCGCCCATATATATATCGCACTCTAAACCAAAAAATGCAGCTGCCGTTGCTAACGCCACACCATGTTGTCCGGCGCCTGTTTCGGCAATTATTTTTTTCTTACCCATAAATTTAGCTAAAAGGCCCTCGCCCATACAATGGTTTAATTTATGTGCGCCTGTATGATTTAAATCTTCTCTTTTTAAATAAATTTGGCAGTTACCTAGCTTGCGTGACAGACGTTCACAGTGATAAACAGGTGTCGGCCGCCCTTGAAATTCTTTGCGAATACGACGCAATTCACTGATGAATTGTGATGAATGGCATATCGTCAAATATGCTTCATTTATTTCTTTAAATGCGGGTATCAATTCCGGTGGTAAGTACGCTCCACCATATCTCCCAAATCTGCCATCTTTGTCAGGATATTGTTTTAAATATCTTTTAAAATCAATTTTATCCATTTCATAATCCCCCTCTTTAGCAAATAAATCACCCTTTAAAGTAAATACCAATTTATTATACCTCAAATATTAAAAATTAACAAAAAAGCAGGACAGTTGCCTAGGCAACTGTCCTGCTTGAACTACTTATTAACCTCTATAGTACAAAAAGAATGTCATACCAACGTTAACCAGCATGGCACCAGCCA